>Ga0209654_1000014_pt1 | contig 219495 bp, 191 predicted proteins | sample SaaInl1SG_22_DNA_FD_184646 | JGI IMG/M metagenome (GOLD analysis project Ga0209654, IMG submission 184646) | Marine microbial communities from expanding oxygen minimum zones in the Saanich Inlet - ESP_161SG_22_DNA (SPAdes) (version 2) | ecosystem: Environmental > Aquatic > Marine > Intertidal... | reverse complement strand
TGCAGGATCTACAATGTCATAGTTAGACACATATGTGTTTACCACAGCATCTGGACTAGCCATCGTACCGCCATTAAAATATCCACCAAAAACCGCAGCTTCTGTTAAGCTACCTCCGGTAGGTGAAACCGTAGTTCCAATTGTGTGTGTAGCATCACTATTACTAGTATTATCATCATCGCCATCCACTGCAACTGTTATAACGTGAGTATTTGTTCCAAAAAGTTCAGCATCTACAGCAAATGTAAATGATGCTGATGCTCCAGCTGCAATTGGCCCTGGGGCTAATTCTTTCACCTCAGTTCCGCCATTTATACTGTATTTCATTGGAATACCAGATATAGCGTTCATACCGTTATTTTTAAGAGTTACCACTACACTCTCCGTGTAAGGAGCACATTCAGAAGTAGTTCCAACCATATCAACTGATACCACTTCTACATCAACAAAATACTCCACAGCACCTAAATCAGGTGTAGTAGCATTTCTTGCGTCTCCATTGATATCTTCAGTAATAGCTGCAATAGACGTTCCTTTATTAGCCATCGCAATACTCAATGGAGTATAATCTCCAGTTGTTACATCAGCAAAATTAGGAGTAGTCGAAACGCTATTTGGATAAGCTGTCAAGAATGCGGCAACAGTATTTGGTCCCGTTGCGAAAGCTGTAGCTGTATACCTCTGGTTTGTTACGTTTGTATTGTCAAAGAAGATATTGTTATAAGAAACAGTTCCTCCAGTTGGATTGTAAACACCAAATGAGTTACCTGCATTTTGTCGTTCTATTGATATTGTATTATTTCTAATTTCTGTACTACCTAAGTAAAATCCGTATACCCCTGCAAGTGTAGAGAACGTAGAACCATTAGTTCCTCTTAGGTTGATCGTATTATGCTCTATGTTTTTAGCACCAGGGGTACTTGAATAGAATGTAAAAGCACCATATGGATAGATACCATACTGACTGCCTCTTGTGTTGATGTCTACAATATTGTTGAATATGTCAACATCAGACTCAGAGTAATACGCATACCAATTAATACCATAAGTTGTTCCGGTATAAGTAGAACGGTTTAAATCGTGGATATAGTTATCTCTTATAACACACTTTTCATCCGCACCTACGAAAGCAAAGTTTGAAAAGTGATAGATACCTCTTCTAAAACCATCGAAATAAGTTGTTGGGTTGAAAATCTCATTTCCAACAATTTCTACTCCAGAAACATCTTCTAAAGTGATTCCGTAAGAACCCCAACAAGATATTCTATTGTTTGCTATAAGAATGTCTTGATCTCCACCTTCGTTTGGATCTTGGTGTACAGCAATAGCTGCGTAACCACCCGTTGAATTATTTGATGCATTACCGTTGTGAAAATAGTTATTACTAATAGTGATGTGAGTCTTCTCATCTACACCATTACCAAATGCAGTAGTACCCTCACTTATCATAAGGTATACAGAACTTGAACTTGTTCTACTACCATTAAGCTTGATAAACTCAGAGCTATCTACTGTGATATAAGAGGTCTCTCCTTTTATATCCATACACTCACCCGCCGAAGAAGTGTTACGAATTAAGAGTTTCTTGATAGTAATGTACTCAGCATCTTCGATGTTGATAGTCTCAGATGAAGAACTGGTAACTAATGCATTGTTACCGTTGATCAAGATAGTGTTAGTAGCATTAGAACCGGTAATGTTCGAAAATTCGAAAGCACCAGTGTAAGTACCTGCCACCACGTTTACTACTACAGGGCCGGTTATACCGTCCGAAGCAAGAGTGTCTGCAAGGTCAGTGAAACTTGCGAAGTCTCCGCCTCCACCTGCGTCAATGGTATAAGTACCGTTTAGTTGTGCTGAAGCCGTACCTGCAAAGAGCAAAGCACCAAAGACAGCCAATGATTTTAATTTGAAAAGCCAATTTCGTTTGTAAATTTTTTTCATACGCTTAAGATTGATAATTACGTTAATTCTCTATTGAGAGCCTCAAAAGTATAAAATTTATCTGCACGGCAATTTAAATTGTAAAAAAAATGACACTGACATTTTGATTAATTTAATAGTAAACCTTCGCTGTAAGGCAATATCAAGCCGTTATCACTAAGCCCTAGACTTTGTAGAAACTGCGTCTTAGAAACGTGACAATAGTATACACTAGCCTTTAGTTTAGCACTTACAGCTTTTAAGAAGTTGTCTCTTTTGAGATTTCCTACTATAATTACATCAGCTTCGGCAGTGTTACTAATGTACTCTGATATGTGGTCAGTGAACAGATATCTTTTTTTATTAAACCATACAAAGCCATTCCCCATAAGCGATACATTTTTGAATTGTGACCCGTGCCGCATTAGAACATCCGGCACAATGGAGTATGTCAATCGTTCATTGATGACATAGGGTTCAATGGTGTATTCTAGTTTGCTTGCATCGTTAAGCAAATCCTTGGAAGCAACAAATGTGATTTCTTTATCATGCCTAAATCCAACTAAGAACTCTCTGCCTACATCAAACACAATTACTTCGTCCCTGAGCAATTCTTTCTCGTACACTATATCTAATCCTATATATGTTGCCGTGGTTAGTACAATCATAATGTATCCAAGCTTAAGTTTATATCTCCAAGCCGCCGTGAGACTTATGATGAACAAATAGACCATTATCATTTGCCAAAATGTAATATGCACCCCTTCGAAAAAAGCGTAAGGAATGTCTTGTATAAAATGTACGACATTGGCTATAAATTTGATATAAATGGAGACAACTTCGGCACACAACGCTGCCAAATAATCACAGAAAGAAACTATCCCAACGAAAAGAATGCCCGCATATAAAATGACCGTGATACACGGAATCACAATAAGATTAGAAATCATAAACAAATTGGGGTACTGATGAAAATAATAAAGCCCCAGCGGGAAAGTTGTAATTTGAGCAGCGACACTTACTGAGAACAACATACTAATCTTATCTCCTATTAGCGAAGATGAACCTGGCAATAACTTCCTGAATATGTCTTTGTAATAAACTATGCCAAGCACTGCTAAAAACGAAAACTGAAAACCTACAGTATATAAATTATACGGGTTGATAACCAATAACAAAAAACACGCAAAACTCAACGTATTATAAATATTACTCTGCCGCTGAAATGCTTTTGCTATAATCACTACTCCAAACATAATAGAAGCCCTACTCACCGACGGAGCAAAACCAGTAAGCAAACAATAGGCAAATAAACACAGCACAATAATGAGAGATTTCAGCTTAAGCTGCCATCCTTTGCTTCGTTTTATGAATAGCATGGCACTCAGTAGAATATAAATAATACCAACGTGTAGACCAGATACGGCCAAGACATGTATCGTGCCCGTTTGGGAGAATGCCTCCAGCCAATCATCATCAAGTTCTTCCTTGTAACCAAAAACAATAGCTTGTGCTACTCCTCTTACAGCTTTGTCGTCAAAATAGATTTTAAACTTATCCTTCAAAAATGCTTGCCACGTGTACGATAAGGCGACTATGCTATTCCTCTTATAGGTGTGCAACGTATGCCAAGTACCGCTTTTCAAATAGCCTTGATGAAAAATATTTCGATATTCATAGTACGTTTTGAAATCAAACTGATGCGGGTTGCTTGGTGAGGACACCCGCTTAAGTGCATTAGATATTATAAGATGCTCGCCGTAGGCTAGTTTTCGACTCTGCTTATCCTTTGCAAAGTAAACTTGAGCGTGACCCGAAACAGGAACTGAAACACCGTTACTTATCGCCGACAGCAGCTCTACTTCACATCCAAGTGACTTTATTTTTTCTTCTGGCAAATTGCAAATGCGAACAAGAAATTCGTCAGCATTTTCTATTTGAGCAAGATGAGAAGGGTAGTGCACCTCTTTATATGCATGAGTGAGCAACACTCCTGCTACAAAAAATTGGGTTAAAGCTATGATAGAAACTACACGTTGGACAGGGCGATGTATGGCCTTGGCCAAATATATATGACCACCCAAGATGGAAAGGAGTCCTATTATAGCATAGATAACAACATAAATAACACGTGGAGCATACGACTCATAAAAGACGATACCAGCAATGAACGGCAACAAGAAACGAAGTAAAGGTATGTGTCGCCAGACATACATCAGCTATACACTAACTGTGCTTTCGATATATCAATGCTTTTAGTTCATCCTTTAGCTCTTCGTTATCCCACTCGTGCTTATTTTTATATTCGTGATACACCCTAAAGGCATCTTCGCGATCGGTAGCATTATCTAGCTGATTTATAAAACTATTGTATTCTTTATTATCACCATCAAAGAATGCACTTTGAAACTCAAACCTCTTGGCAAGTGACATCCCCTTAGCAATTTTGTCTATTGGGTTACTGCTGAACTTTTCAAACAAGGACAGCATCTCATCTTCTGGTTTGGGTGTAGGTATAGGTTTTGGATTGGGAGCTGGAGTTGATCTTTGTACGACTGGTTCCGGCTCTTTCGCCGGTGTTGTTGGCTCGGGTACTTGAGGCACCACTATATGCTCAACTTCTATGGGAGCAGGTGGCTGCTCAGGAGTTTGTGTTTTCTCTTGTACAATTTCCTTTACTATTTCTCTAGGTGCCGGCTCTTGTACTTTTGGAGCAGGTGCCTCAACCTTATGGCTCTCTACAGCCTTATTTGTTCTTATTTTGCCTTGCAGTGCAAGCAGATTTATCTCAGCATATAAGTCAATACAATGCTTGCGTAATACATCTATATCTAACTGAGATAATTTGTCAGAATGGAGACTCAATCGACTGTTGTGAATGCTTATTAAGCCCAAAAGTTCATCTATTCGTTGGTGTACACTATCTCTGCTCATAATAATGGTACGAATAAAATCATTTAATATTACTTTCGGCATCCATTATCAACACTTAAAATGTTCATAGAACCGAAAAATAACAAAGGCTGGATAGAAGTAGTATGCGGCTCTATGTTTTCTGGCAAAACCGAAGAACTTATACGCCGGGTAAAGCGAGCCAAAATAGCCAACTTGAACGTACGTATATTCAAACCCAAGATGGAAACTCGTTATGATAAAGTGAAGGTAGTATCACACGACTCCAACTTTGTAGACTCTTTTCCAGTGGATCAATCTAGTGAAATACTTCGCTGGGTAGACGATATAGACGTGGTGGGTATAGATGAGGCTCAATTTTTTGATGCTGAACTTCCCACTATATGCGATAAGTTAGCCAATAAAGGTAAACGTATAATTATAGCTGGCTTGGATATGGATTATCTCGCGAAGCCCTTTGGTGTAATGCCCCAGCTTATGGCTAAGGCAGAATATGTTACCAAGGTACACGCAATATGCATGCAATGTGGCGACGTAGCTCAATACTCTTACCGATTTACCAAAAGTGGCGGACAAGTACAACTAGGTGAAAGTGACCAATATGAACCGCGATGCAGGAGTTGCTATATCAAAGGAATGGCGTCACAGCAAGCGGGTAAACGTAGATAAGGTCGCCAAAAAAACGATAGCGGTCTTCCTTAGCAAAATATTTTTGATGCCTTAGTATGAATAACAAGGTGCTTTGCATAACCACAAAAGTCAGGGTGATAAATACCGATGTATCATACCTATAAAAACCGATTAAACTTAATAGAGCAGAACCAATGATGGCAATACCGGCAATAATTTTTAGGTTGCGGGTTGAAGTAAGTTGTGCTACGGACAATACATCACTCAGACTATCTACCTCTTTGTCATACATCGAGAAGAGAAACAAATTGGCTACATTGATACAGAATATGCAGCCAAAATGAATAAGTAGCTGCGGGGATATACCTGCCATACCTAGCGGAACTATTGGTGTAATACAAAATCCTATAGCCACGACTAAAGCGATAAATATTTCTTTCAAGAAAATACGTCTTTTTATGCGAGTAGAAACCACATAGTTTACTATAAAATGAAACGCAGTTAACCCAAGTAGCAGGGCTATCAATTGGAAATATATTTCTGGAATTTTGAATGCTAACATAATGAGGAACATTCCTACCAAGATGAGTAGATAGATGAGCCTTAGTTTATAATCATAATGCACCTTGTGTCTTAAGGATTTGGCCCTGTCTTTTAACTGTATGCCATCTATAAGGTGGTCTAGTGTGTAAATAAACCATACGCCCAATGCTAGCCCTAATGCTACCCAATAGTTAGACTCGACGGCAAACGCTCTGGAAAAAAAAATGAAACAACTATAAGAGCCTACGGCTACTAGAATGCTATACGTATTTATAAAGTGAATTATAGCTATTGGACCACGTAATCGTTGCATCAGAACGAAGACGTACGCTACTCTACTGCCAATACGGACTCTACCTCTGGCAGCAGATGCTTAATGCTTTCTTCTACACCAGCTTTCATAGTGAGGTGACTAATACTACACGTACTGCACGCCCCAAGCAACCGTAATTTCACTACCTTATTCTCATAAGATATAAGCTCTACATCACCTCCATCTTTTTGCAAGAATGGACGTATACTTTCTAAAGCTTCTTCAATTTTAACCTCTGCTACTGTCATTATTTGAATTTCAAATTTACCGCTTTTTATCTATTGGCAGCAATTACACTTAGTTTTTGAACTATTTTACCTACCACTGGCACATAGCTACTATATAAACTCTGGCTACTTTTATCTTCTTTTATAGGTATCTTACCCAATAGGTCGAGGTTCCATTCTTTGCATAGTGCCTCCCCGCCATTTTTGCCAAATAAAAAATACTTCTGTCCATCTTCTTCAGGTTGAAAATAACTCATATTCTCTACCACCCCAAGTATCTCTTGCTTTAGATGCGGATTGGTAAACATGTCTATTGCCTTACGCGTATCTGCTACAGCTACGTCTTCTGGTGTGGTTACTATTACTACTCCGCTCAGTGGTATATGCTGCATTATACTGAGATGGGCATCGCCTGTACCTGGGGGTAAATCCACGAAGAGATAATCCAGCTCTCCCCATTTCACATCGGTACAAAATTGACTGATGGCCTTACTCAACATTGGACCACGCCATACTAAAGCCTGCTTACCCTCTACGAGGTAGCCTATACTCATTGTTTTTAAACCATCTACTTCTATAGGAACCATCAGATTGCCATCCATAACAGGTTTATCGTTTTGTGTGCCCAGTAATGTAGGGACAGAGGGACCATGTATGTCTGCATCTAGCAGGCCTACTTTGGCTCCCGCTTTACTTAATGTTTTTGCTAGGTTAATAGCCACTGTGCTTTTTCCAACTCCACCTTTGCCAGAAGCTACGGCTACAATATTTTTTATACCACTGAGTACGGTATTATTTTCTCTGCTTACCTGCACGTTTGAGGTAATCTTGATTTCCACCTCTGCAGTGTCACTTACCATCGTACTAATGGCTACTCTGCAGGCGTTGGCTATGCTATCCTTCATAGGGCAAGCCGGTGTGGTAAGTACAAGGTCAAATGAAATGACATTATCCTCTATAACCAATTGCTGTATCATATTGAGCGACACCAAATCTTTGTTCAAGTCTGGATCGTCCACATAGCTCAACGCTTTTAAAACTGCTTCGTGTGTCATTCTACGTTTTTTAAGAAAGGAAATATTCGTTTGTTCATTTTGAGGATGAACCACCTGAAAAACTTGTACTCGCCAAGCAGAGTACCTACACCAAACAGTAAAAACTGATAAATGAAGTATACTGCAACGATGGTGACAATAAGTTCGTACCAATATAACTCACCGTAGGTGATTTTATCGAAAACCAACTTCGTGAAAGGCCGTCTAACGAAAGTAACTGTGCTGCCTGTAATGGCAAAAATTACAAATATCCACGCCATTCTCCTATCCGAATTGACATTCCATTTTGTTTTTAATTTCTCCCAGATGGATCTCATGATATGATACTTGCAAATCTATTTTTATAATACTAAAACTACGTTGCGTGCAACATAGTTTTTGGAATACACGTTTTGCATCAATAATACCTTTTCTGATGAAAAACTTATTGAAACTTATAGTAGCAATGACCTTAGTGGGTGCTGGACTGCTCGGCTATAGTTATTTTCAAAAACACTATTACATAGGACTAGGCGGCATACAAAAGTACGAGCGAGTACAGATATACATACAAGCTAGACACTAAGGAAGAACACGTGGAGCTACAAGTACGGCGGGGCCCTACTGTGAAGACATAGAATGGACACCCATTGTGGCAGATGAGGCTACGCGAATACTACAAGAAGCGGGTATTACAGTCATACGAAGTAATGCAAACAGAAGGAAATATAGTGTCGTTGACCTGGCCTTGTCTATCCATTTTGATGGGTGTGCTACACAATGTGGAAGTGGTGCAAGTATCGGTTATGACGATGATACTGATAAGCCTACTGCCAAGCTAAGCCTCAAGCCTAACAATATGATCTTTAATATTTCTATGCTCATAATATTAAAAATAAAAAAAGGGGAGCAAAATGCTCCCCTTAATCATATACTTAGCTTTAGTTTTTGGTATATTCTAGTATACTAGTTTGAAATCTACTCTACGGTTGAGTGCTCTACCAGCAGCAGTACTGTTGTCTACTAGAGGTTGTGACTGCCCATAACCTATAGCCGTCATTCTAGCTGCAGATATACCGTGAGATGCTAGATAACGTTTTACAGCATCTGCTCTTTTTTGTGATAAAGCTTGGTTAGCATCCGCTTCACCTTGGCTATCTGTATGACCTTCTATCGTAACTTTAGCTTTATCATACTCTTGTAGTATTTTAGAAAGTTGATCAAGGCTAGCAAAAGACTCCGCTTTTATCATATCCCTACCACTCTCAAAATAAATACCTTTAGCAGCTAATGCTATTTGCTCTTTTACTTCTTCCTTTATTTCTGGACAACCCTTGTTAGTTGCAGCACCAGGATTTGCAGGACACACATCTTTGTGATCATACACACCGTCACCATCACTGTCTGGGCAACCTTCTCCTTCTTTACTACCTGATTTAAGTGGGCACTTATCTTCACTGTCTTGTATACCATCTTTGTCTGAATCTGGACAACCTGCAAATGCAGCTACACCTGGTACATCTGGACATTTATCTTCAGCATCTGCTATACCGTCTCCGTCTGAATCTGGACAACCATCAAAAGCAGCTACACCTTTCACATTTGGACATTTATCTTCCTCATTCACTATGCCATCTTTGTCATTATCCAATGGGCAACCTGCAGTATCTACTTCATATCCTTCTGGAGTGTTTGGACATACATCAAAGTCATCAGAAATACCATCATCATCAGAATCTTTAATTTTGTATGAAGCTCCGTTGCTACCAAAGTTATAAGCAAAACCAATAGAGTGGTATAAGAACATATCGTGTAATGGCTTATTACCTTCTTGGGCTACATTAAGTCTAGCTCCTGCTATGGACCAAGGTGCAGCGTCAAAGTTATCATCAAACGTATAGTTTAATTGCTCACTAACTACGAGGTCTAAAGCATCTGTCAAACCAAACTTGAATCCACCACCTGCATTCCATGCTGATGATATCCACGTTCTGTTTTGAGAGTAGTCTGGCAAAACGCTATACTCTGTAAATTTAGAGATAGACTGTGTTACACCCCAACCAGCTCTAAGGAAAGGCTTAAATCGTGCATCTTCGGCTAGTAAGTACCCGTTTGCAAATTTATAAGTGACACCTAACATTCCTTGCAATACTCTAGAGCGGAAACCAACTCTCACGGTCTCTGCAAGACGCTCATTATATTCCATTTTATAAAATCCTACATCTCCTGTTGATCCATAAAGATTAGCATCAAAGGATGGGTTCAGATAAATGCCAAATGCACCGCCAATACCTTGATAGTCAGGACTATTTTTGAAATATAATGCTGAACCTAAGTCACCATGGTATTCTTTTAGTCCGCCATTTATCTCTATGCCAAACTTCTTATCATAAGACTGAGCAAATGAGGTAGCACTAAAAATAAATAGCGATAAAATTAATGTTTGTATTTTTCTATTCATAATTGTATTGATTGGTTATTATGGTATTTGAGTAAGCAATATTACACTAAATTGACAAATCTTAAAAATATTTTTTAGCCTTTAACTCCAAACTTGGGTGCCCTCGCTACAGTTTTTACAGATATCTATATTACTGCGGCTCTTAAGTATTAGTCTTCTAAAGCGATTATACTCCGCTCCTCCCCAAATTTTATGAAATGTCATATTTTCAAGCTGACCTAATCTATAAGTGGCATCTTTGTCAAAACAGCATGGTACAACCTTGCCATCCCAAGTCACCACACAGCCTTGCCACATACGCCAACAGTGGCTCAGTAATCCGTTTTTAATCTTATATCTCAATCCATCTTTTTCGTATCTCGCATACTTGGGACTTTGGGGTAAGAGGTCGCTCCCTCCCTCAAAATTATAGATTTGGGCAGTTTTCAGGGCCAAGTGGTCTACCCCTACCTCTTTGGCTAGCTCTCGTATTTCTTCTATCTCCCCTTCATTATGACCAAATACAATAAATTGCCAAATGATGAAGGGTGTCTTGCTACCCAATGCCTTTTTCCAGCGTACCATATTTTTGGTGCCTTCTATTACCTTATCTAGTTTCCCTCCTATTCTATACTTACCATAGCTCTCTTGTTTCACTCCGTCTATGGAGATTATGAGTCGACTTAGTCCACTGTCTATGGTCTTTTTACAGTTGTCATCTGTGAGGTAATGGGCGTTGGTACTCGTAGCCGTATATATATTATGCTTACTCGCATAGCCCACCATCTGGGTAAAATCCTTGTTCAGATAAGGCTCGCCTTGAAAATAATAGGTGATATACGTGAGCTCCTTGTGTAGTTGGTCGATAATAGACTTATTAAGCTCTGGCTCCAACATACCAATGGGCCGGCTAAATGCTCTTAATCCACTGAGGCACTCCGGACAACGTAAGTTGCAACTCGTAGTAGGTTCTAGCGATATAGAAATGGGATATCCTCGATGATAATTACGCTTGGTCATTTTACTCAGATGATAAGACGTGAAAATCTTAAGAGCGTTCCACAAGCGTCTGGGCCCTAAGGTCTTGAGGTATACCAATCCGTCTATGAGTTGTGCTTTGCTTACCATGGCACTACGTAAATACCTCACGTTTACGGTAAACGAAAAAGCCTACCACAGCGGTGAAGAGTATAGGCCAAGTAGCTAGGGACCATCCACTTACACCTAAACTATGATAATAAAACGTACCTAATATCCCAAATAGCATTCCTCCTAAAAAGAGGTGAATCCCGATTTTTTGTTTGCGTCGGATAAATACGCTTCCTATTAAGGCGATGAAGCTCCCTATTATCTTCAATAACGAACTTTTGGCATAACGGAGCTCGGTAAGGTAGGTCGTAAGATTCTCTTTAAATCCCACGTATACATCTGTGGTCTCCTCGGTTCCAAAGCTTTTTTCTTGCTCTTGGATGGCAACAGAAATGGACTCTTGTAACTGTGCCACCTCACTCGGATTGCTGTATGAACTATAGTTACTCACCGCCATAAATGCGGTAATAAAGGTGAGCATAAAACCTCCAAATTTGTAAAATCTAAGCGTTGCTTGCACGACGGCAAAGAAAGCATAAAAAAAGACCAAACAGGTTGATAATGAAGATGAGTTGTTACTTGAAAATTGAATCTATTTTATTCTAAATGCTTTGAGAGAATAAGCACTCATCTTAGAAAAAGAATTTATAATAAAAAATCCTGTAGCTAACTAAAAGTAAATGAATCAGCTAAACTATAAACCCTCCTTGCTGCGTATAATATTAATAAGCCTGCAAATCCAAAAAACAACGCCCTTGGTGGGCCGCCCTCGCTGCCATTGCCACCACCTACTACAAACAACTCATTTTGGTCGCTCTCTTCTTCTATTCTCACCTTGTCTGTACCATTGGCCACGTAGTCATAAAACTCCATAGTATCCCACTGTGATAGCGTAGCCAGCGAACGCAGTTCTTGTTGTCTGCGAAGCTTTAGTCGCTGCACATATCGTTTGCCTTCGGCACAGGACAAATCGCCATACGCGGGGTGCGTGATAACGTATCGTGCCTGATAGTGCTCTTTATTGGGTGTTTCTATGAAAAACAAATCTTCTGGAAACTTATCTAACGTATAACGCACATGCATACGTGTGAAGTAAGTGGTCGTTCCATTGGCATTGGCCCACGGTACACCCGCCATCAAAAACTCACGGGCATAAGGCGGATTGCCCACGCAGGGGTCACACTTCACGCCACTCCACGTAGGAGTTACGTTCCACGCATACTCCAAAAACACGGCATTTCTTCCTTGTTGGCTATGCTGATTTCTGAATACATCGGTATAAAAATTAGCAAAATTTGGTTTCACGAAGGTTGGAACTTTTTTATTCGTTGGCATTTGAACCGTACGGTAGTTACTGCACTCTACCCTTCCTGTTTTGGAAAATGCATATACAATCATATCTTGCTCTCCTTTACTATTTGCCATTCCTAAGCGTATGGGAAGCATAAATTTATCTGACTTTACGGTGATTTGGAGCGGTCTGAGGAAACCACCATTGGCCGTTGGGTTATACTTATTTAGGTCTACTTTTACAACAAAAAATTTCAATCCACTTTTAATATACGGTTCTAATACCTGCTCTGCCTTGGCTGGTATACTATATCCGTTGTCTATAAGCCATTGTTTCAGCCCACCCGATTTTTTGGCACTTAGCAGCACGATGTCATACTCCGCTACCTTATATTGAGCCTCTATGGTCACTCGATATTTTACTTTATCTCTGAGTACCCTACTCATGGTGCTTTCGGCCACGGCTATATTTTCTAGCATCATGTCTTCTTCCACCTCATACACAGGCTCACACGGGTTTTGGTCGTAGTACTCCACTAGTCGTGGAGCTGAGTAAGCGTCTAGCATACTAAATACAGAGCGGTCTGCTATTCGGATATCTTCACGAGCCAGCACATTGGGTACGGGTACTACCATGGCAAAGTCTTTCACGTCCCCTTTGAAATCATTGCTCATGGTGATGGTTGTTTTGTTACCATCTCTTACCAGTATCACCTCGCTCTTGTTGTTGTATAAATCTGCTCCTGCTTTGGCAACATAAAACCCGCAAAAGGCTAATGCTACTTGGCCCATAGAACATACGGCCATTAGTGATAAAACTATTTTTTTCATATTATTATTTAGTTATTTATTTGATTATTACGGTGTCATTTCTTTCTAGCGGAATGCCTTCCCACTCAAATTTGCGTGCGACAAAGAGCTTGTCGAACAAGGGAGTAAATGGACTAAAAATGACCAAAAGCCATATCGCCGCCGTCTGCATATAAAAGAAATTAGAAGCTACAAAGAGCCCTACGGCCAATACCAAGGACCACAATACGCGAGCATACTTATGATTGGGTGTCGTCATAGGATCGGTTATCATAAAAAAAGTAAAAAGCAGTAGTGTACCGTTGCTCATTTGATGCAGCCACACACTGGGCTCCCAACCCAAGTACAGCACTTGCCGAGCAAATAGCAATACACCAAAGGTGAGAATAAACGTAAATGAGGTGTCTAACCTGCCTACCTTGAGTATCATCATAAGTCCTGCAGCCCCCACAAAAAACCACAGCAACACACTACTTCCCCACTGGCCTGGGCTTATCCACGCATCGTTGGTAAGCAGCATAGCTGCAATAATGCCCACATTGGCTGGATTGAAAATATGTTTGTTTTTCACCTTGATAAGAAACTTGGTGCTGATGGCTATTGCCGCAGCTAGAATAGCGGTATGAATGCTCCCTGTCCTGAGCAACAGGCATAGTCCTAATCCTGTAATCAACGCACTTTTTATGGAGCTATACCTCCTAGTGGTGTAGTGTGTAAAAGCAAGTTGTGTGACTACGACTGAGGCAAGTAAGGCTATGTACTTACTTGTCTCATTTTGCCAACCCAGATACGATACACCGTATAGTAAAAATGTACCTAAGAATAAAATCTGAAAATAACGAGGGTCTCGTGCCTCGTTGCTCATATCGGAGAGTACTTTTTGTATCATTGAGGTGGTTAATACACCTCAACCTGAAAAGGTAAACGGATAGTGAAAATTCTACAAATTCACACAGGAACTCGCCTTATAGGCAAGTTCCTGCAACCTAAAATGTGTCCCTACGCCGAATTATTTCTCCAACAGTATTCAAAATGGTCACTCACCATTCCTACAGCCTCCATAAATGCCATACACGTTGTACTGCCTACAAATTTGAACCCTTCTTTCTTTAGGGATTTACTCATAGCGTCACTTTGGGGCGTTTTGGTTTGTACGTCCGCCCACGTTTTTACAGCTATGTTTATTGTCTTATAATCTGTAAACTGCCAAATGTAGTTGTCAAATGATCCATACTCGTGTTGCAATCTGAGAAATACTCGAGCATTAATAATAGCGGCTTCTATCTTACCTCTGTGGCGTATGATGCCTGGATTATTTACTAAAATATCAATTTCCGTATTACCATAATTTGCAATACAATCTGCATCAAAATTATCAAACGCCATACGAAACCCTTCGCGTTTTTTGAGAATAGTATGCCAACTCAACCCAGCCTGAAAAGTCTCTAATAGAAGGTACTCAAACAACAATGCATCATCATGTACTGGAATTCCCCACTCTTCATCATGATACTTTACATATAGCTCATCCTTTAGGCACCATTCGCAGCGGGCCTTGTCATCATGGGGATGGTAAGCTTGCTTTGCCAATGGGCTGAAATTTTAAAACTGAAAGTATATAAACGGCTGTATATCAGCACTCTTAGCTTGATAAATACAAAATACAACTCCAACAAAAACCAAGATTTTGGTAATGATGTGAGCATCGGAATACCACGATTTAATATTATTTTTAATCCGACTAGGTAGCATATGTACGACATAACCTAGGGTCATAAATGAGAATACTTTCCAATAACCCAATACACGAGGGACAATGCCTCCCCAATCAAAATTAGTAAAGATAGTCTTCAGCATTAAAGCCACCGTATGTATATCTGCCGCTCTGAAATACATCCAACAGAACGCAACAAAATGAAAGGTAATGAGTACAGATATTACTTTACCGAAGGTATTTACCCCAATGTTAAACCATCGCGACCATACACGGTGTATCGCTAAACCAACTCCGTGCAACGCTCCCCACACAATGAACTTGAGTGCCGCTCCGTGCCATAGTCCACCCAGGAGCATCGTCATAAATAGGTTGAAATAAGTGCGAATAGTTCCCTTGCGATTTCCTCCTAAGGAAATGTACAAATAGTCTCTAAGCCACGAGCTAAGTGATATATGCCATCTCCGCCAAAAATCGGTAAGACTCTGAGATTTGTATGGTCCATTGAAGTTAATGGGCAGCGTAAAACCAAGTAACGCCGCTAAGCCTATCGCAATATCAGAATAGCCCGAAAAGTCACAATAGATCTGAATGCTATACCCGTACACTGCCATCAGATTCATGAAACCACTGTATAACTCTGGAGCCTCAAATACACGATCTACAAAGTTGATGCTGATATAATCGCTTATGACGACTTTCTTTATTAACCCAGAGATAATTAGAAATACGGCTTCGCCAAAACCGGCCTTACTCAAGTAGTACGGCTTTCTTATCTGAGGTAAAAAATCTGCTGCACGCACGATAGGTCCTGCTACCAGCTGAGGAAAAAAGGAAACGAAGAAGGCAAAATCAAAAATGTTTTGACAAGGTTCTATCTTCTTACGGTATATATCTATGCTGTAGCTCAGAGTTTGGAACGTATAAAAAGAAATACCTACGGGAAGAACAATATCAAAAATGTCATACGCCGTTCCGAAACTTCCATTTGCAAATACTGCTAAAAAATTTATTGCTTGAAAAGAAGTGTCTGCTAAGTTGTTAATGCTATCTACAATAAAGTAGGAATACTTGAAAAATCCGAGCAGTCCAAGATTTACTATCAAACTTATGGTGAGCAGTAGCTGCCTTTTCCACTTTGGTTTAGTTTTGTGAATTAAGAAACCAAGAACGTAGTCTACCGCTGTGCTGAATAGTAATAGTAAAAAGTAAAACCCACTACACTTGTAATAAAAAAACAAGCTAAATACGAGTAAATAGATGTTTCGAATACGTATCTGTTTGTGGATGAAAGTATATCCTGCAAAGATGGCGGTAAACAGGAAAAGGAAAATATACTGATTAAACAGTAGAGGCTTATCGGCCGAGTAGCTTATGATATCTTCCCAGTTAAACATTCCTTTAGTTTAGGCTATAACCACGCATTAATGCTTCGTACAGCATCTCTCCCTGTAGTTCATATCCTGATATAGTAAAATGTATTAAATCTCTCCCCGCTAACCCATTATCTCTCCATTTGACTATCGAATTTTTACCTCCCATAGCTTCATACAGATTCCAGATAGCCACATTTTCTTCGGCTGCTAAAATGAGTAAGTCGTTTACTAACGCACCTAGATATTTACTCGGATACTTACGATATACATAATGATCTGGTGGTGTGGCGATTAGAATGGAGACATCAGGGTTCTGTGCTCGTATCCTTTTTATCAACGTTCGATAATTTTCTTTTACACAGTTAGAACAGTAGCGTGAGCTTCGTGTGTAGCAATCATTTGTACCAAAACTGATAATAACAAGTGACGCGTTTAATTCATTTATTTGTTCTTCGAATCCCGTGCTTCGCAAATATTGAGAAACGGTACTGCCATTCACACCCATAGCATGATATAGTACACCCGGTTGTTCATTTTCCAATACTAATCCCTGTATTTCGGCTAAGCTACTCCCTTCATTAAAAGGAGCTAACTCTATACTATCTTGGGCGATGTCAAAGTAGATAGTAGTGTGCTCATTTTCTTTGTCGTGAATGTAGTTTCCTGTACATTCCTTCGGCAAAAAATCACCGCTCTTATCCAGGATTTTGAGTTTGGTAAACGACCTATCTACGCTATCCCACGTGCGTACCCTAAAGCGAAAATCAGAACCCATACCTGATATAGCACTAAATCCAGATACACCCAGGTTGCAAGTAGAGTAGTTGTTTTTCACGGTACAATAACTCCATTCTCCGCTGTGGTCAAATTTTACATCTAAAGCTCCGCCTGTGTGAGCAATGCGGTACGGAAATACAAACCCTCTACCGGCATTTCCAAAGGTAGTTTGCATCTTATTGCGTACCATTCCCGTTAAAAAATCGGATTGAATATGCGAATCACCTATATGCACAATGCTTACGGTGTTGCTGTCTGTAGGTATTGCTCTCAGTTGAGCATAAAAAGGTTCGAGTGTTTCTACATTCTGAATGTCCGTTTGCTGAATGCTAATCTGCTGATGATATCTAAAACTAATAGATACGACACAAAGAAATATGAGAACCAGCTTGTTCATTTTAACTATAACGTCCGTTATATTTTTTCTGCACGTGAGATGCTATTTTTTTCACCTCTTGCTCTTGGTCTATTTTGCATATCAAGAGGGCATCTTCCGTGTCTACCACAAAATAACCTTCTAAGTCTTTGATAACTACCAGCTTATTTTTGTCACTTACGATTAAGTTATTGGTAGATTCTATAGCTTCTAAGTCCGCATTGAGTACCTTATTATCTCCCTCTGCTGGCAGTTGTTCATATACACTTTTCCAAGTACCTAGGTCGCTCCACCCGAAGTCTGATGGCAATACGTATACATTGTCGGCTTTTTCGAGCAGACCATTATCTATACTAACGCTCTGTATTTCCGTATAAATACGGTCTATGTGCTGCTTCTCCAGGGGCGTGTTGTATGCTCCTTTTCCTTCGGCAAAGGTGAGATTCAACTCAGGCAAATGTTCATCGAGAGCAGTTAATATGCTCTTAGCACTCCACACAAACATTCCACTATTCCACAGAAAATCACCACTTTCCAAGAATTTTTCTGCCATTTCCAAAGGAGGTTTTTCGGTAAATGTAATCACCTTATTTACGCCCTTACTAGTTTCTTCTTTGTTATATTGAATGTAACCGTAGCCCGTATCTGGTCGATGAGGTTTTATACCAAGCGTAATAAGTGCATCATTCTCCTTCGCAAATCGATGTGCAAGGTGCATTTGCTGTATAAAATCACCTTCGTTTTGAATGAGATGGTCACTAGGGGCAATGATGATAACCGCCTCAGAATTGAGGTCTGCGATCTTGTTGGCTGCGTAAGCCACACAAGCAGAAGTATTTTTACCCATCGGTTCTCCCAGTATTTGAGTGTCTGCTAATTCCGAGAGTTGCTCCTTTATCAAAGGTACGTAATCCTCATTTGCTATGACGATGATATTCTCCTTAGGCACCAGTTTGGTGTAGCGATCACAAGCTTGCTGAATGAGCGTTTTTCCTGTGCCCAATATGTCAATGAACTGTTTCGGTTTATCCTTACGACTCACTGGCCAAAACCTGCTTCCTATTCCTCCCGCGAGTATTACCGCATATGTATTTTTTAATATTTTCAAATCAATCCCTCCTTTATCAAATCTTGTATATGTATAACGCCTAATGGTGCACCATCTTCTGCCAATATGATATGATTTATTTTATGTTCTTTTATAAATGCCACACCTTCTGTTGCTAGCACTCCTGGTTTCTTGGTCTTTGGATTGGGCGTCATTATCATTTCAGCATTAAAATCTCCTATATTGGAGTGTTTGGCTAACATTCTACGCAAATCACCATCCGTAATGATTCCTTTTAACCCTTTATTCTCTATCACCAAAACAGCTCCCATCCTTCCCTTGGTCATAGCCACAATGCATTCCGGCAACTTAGCATCTATCGCTACTTGTGGTATAGTATTCTGCTTGGCAACATCAGCAAGGGTGAGATACAGTCGTTTGCCCAACGCTCCTCCCGGATGATACTTAGCAAAATCTTGCGATTGAAAATCTCTGCACTTAATCAATGCAACGGCAAGTGCATCACCCATGGCCATTTGTGCGGTAGTACTGGTAGTAGGTGCCAAGTTGTTGGGGCACGCTTCTTTAGATACGGTCGTGTCCAATATGTAATGACTATGCTCGGCTAGATACGAATTCAAATTACCTGTAATACCTACAAGCTTGTTTCCTCCTTTTAGTATAAGTGGCACCAAGGCTTGAATCTCCGGACTATTGCCACTCTTAGAAATACAAATAACGACATCATCACGCTGTACCATACCCAAATCTCCGTGGATGGCATCTGCCGCGTGCATAAATAAGGAAGGTGTTCCAGTACTATTAAAAGTTGCAACTATTTTCTGGCCTATTATGGCACTTTTGCCAATGCCTGTTACTACTACCCTCCCTTTCGACTCAAGAATTGCCATAGTAACCTCAGCAAAACTAGGCGTTAGTTTCTCTGTTAAACTCAACAAGCTTTGGCTTTCGAGGAGCAAAGTATCTTTTGCTATTTGTAGTATTTGGGTGAGATTGAGCACAATTTTATGTGCAAATTAAAAATTTATTTCTTCAAGTGAACCAAAGAGTATTATATTAGTCATCCAATTAAGAATTAACAGAATTATTATATACAGAAAATGGCAGCAAACGTTGTGGATTTAAGAAGGAGTTTAAAGGAGTTTTTTGGTTTCGACTCGTTTAAAGGGATGCAGGAAGAGGTGATCTCAACTATTATGCAAGGAGATGACTGCTTTGTAATTATGCCTACAGGAGCGGGAAAATCACTTTGCTACCAATTACCCGCACTCATAAGTGGTGGCACCGCTATTATTATATCACCACTCATCGCTCTGATGAAAAACCAGGTAGACGCCATTAGAGGATTTGGCGAAAGTGACTCCATTGCTCATTTCTTGAACTCTTCACTTACCAAAACACAAACCGAACGTGTAAAAAATGACGTAAGCGAAGGAAGAACAAAAATGCTATACGTAGCACCCGAAACACTCAAAAAAGATGAAACCATCGACTTTTTACGCTCGGTAAAAGTAAGTTTCGTTGCGGTAGACGAGGCACACTGTATCTCTGAATGGGGACACGATTTCAGACCGGAGTACAGACGTATAAAGCAAATTGTAAAAGAAATAGATGACGTACCTATGGTAGCTCTCACAGCTACAGCTACACCCAAGGTGCAAATGGATATCCAAAAAAGTCTGAATATGCTGGATGCTAAGGTATTCAAATCATCGTTTAACAGGGACAACCTATACTATGAGGTAATGCCCAAGGGCAGTAAGGCTCAAACGATGAAAGACCTCATATCCTTTGTAAATAAACGCAAAGGGAAAAGTGGAATCATCTATTGCCTTAGCCGAAAGAAGACCGAAGACGTAGCTGAAATATTACAAGCCAATGGGATAAATGCATTGCCTTACCACGCAGGATTAGACGCCAAAACGCGAGCGGGTAATCAGGACGCGTTTCTGATGGAAGATTGCGATGTAATATGTGCAACCATCGCCTTTGGTATGGGTATAGATAAACCCGACGTACGATTTGTGATACATTATGATGTACCTAAATCACTAGAAGGGTATTACCAAGAAACAGGAAGAGCAGGTAGAGATGGGCTAGACGGCGATTGTGTGCTATTCTACAATCCCAAGGACACCGAAAAACTGGAGAAATTTCTGAAAGATAAACCAGTAGCCGAGCGTGAGATAGGTACCCAACTCATATCTGAGATGGCCTACTTTGCGGAGTCTTCTCAGTGTAGACGAAAATCACTGCTCCACTACTTCGGAGAAACTTTTGACTCTGATGGATGCAATAAGATGTGTGACAACTGTCGCAATCCTAAAGAAACAACAGAAGCTACAGAACAATTCATACTCGCACTCAAAACCATAGACTACACAGGTGGTAAGGTAGCACTCAAGCACGTTGTAAATATTATTACGGGCACAGCCTCGCCCGAGGTGAAGGCTTATAAGCACAACACCTTTAAACTCTTTGGTCACGGAAAAGAAGAAGGCGAAAACTACTGGAAAACATTAATACGCTACGGCCAGATTAATAATCTGATTATAAAAAACATAGAGCGATACGGACTGCTTAGCATTAGCGAAGAAGGCTTGGCTTACCTAGCAAAACCAACACCAGTACATATCTCACAAGACCGTGAGTTTGAACCCATAAGTGATGCCGACTTTGACAACATACAGATAGAGGCGGTATATGACGAGAAACTTTTTGGTAAGCTAAAGGAATTACAAAAAGAAGTAGCCAAAGAAATGGGGCTTCCTCCTTACGTCATTTTCCAGCAACCGTCACTCGAGGATATGGCCTATAAGTATCCTATTTCTATGCCGGAGATGGAAAACATCATAGGTGTTGGAAAGAATAAAGCCAAGAAATTCGGTAAACCATTTATTGAGCTTATTGCCCAATACGTAGAGGAGAACAACATCGAACGTCCAGATGATTTAGTTCTCAAGTCTATTGTAAACAAAAGTGCTAAGAAAATTCACATCATTCAGAACATCGACAAAAAAGTTCCATTGGAAGATATAGCCAAAGGACAAGGGATGGATTTTGTAGATTTCTTAGAAGAATTAGAGGCCATCGTATATTCTGGGACCGCCGTAGATTTGGAATATCATATAGATGAACTTATAGACCCTGAAGGTGCGGAGGAGATTTATGATTTCTTCAAAGAAGAGCAAACTGGTAATATAGATAACGCTGTAAATGAATTTGAAGGGGAGTTCACTCACGAAGAGATGAAAATATTTCAAATTCAATTTATGAGTGATGTTGCAAATTAAAATAATCATTGTAGATTTGCAGTGAAAATGGCTGATGGTGTAACTGGCAACACGTCTGTTTTTGGTACAGAAGAGTCCAGGTTCGAGCCCTGGTCGGCCAACAAGCGTAAAGGGAAAGCAGAATTTAACATTCTCTTTCCCTTTTAAAATATATAACAAGAGGTGTTTTATGAGCACCTTAAGTTTATGATAATTCTGCAAGGAGCAGAGTGAAAGTAAAACATAAAATATGCCATCTTTTATAAACAAAGTAAAAATCTTTGCTGGGTCTGGTTCAAAACCATTGGCCGAAAAAATTGCTGCTTCTTATGGTCAACCCTTAGGTTCTGTAACTGTCAATATATTTAGTGACGGTGAGTTTCAGCCGTGTATAGACGAAACAGTAAGAGGTTGTGATGTATTCATCATTCAAAGTACAATGCCGCCTGCTGATCATCTGATGGAGCTTCTTATGCTCGTAGATGCAGCTAAACGTGCTTCGGCTCACAAAGTGGTAGCTGTTATTCCTTATTTCGGTCTTGCACGTCAAGATAGAAAAGATAAGCCACGTGTTCCTATAAGTTCTAAGATGGTGGCCAATATACTCACAGCAGCGGGTGCAGATAGAGTAATGACCATGGACTTACACGCTCCGCAAATTCAAGGATTTTTTGATATACCGGTAGACCATCTTGATTCTACCGTCATATTCATTCCATACATCAAAAGCATACAAACAGAAAACTTGTTACTCGCAGCTCCTGATGTCGGTGCAACCAAGCGTGTGCGTGAGTTTGCTAAGTTTTTGGGTGTAGAGATAGTAATATGCGACAAAGCACGTAAGCGTGCTAATGAGATAGCCAGTATGACCATCATAGGCGACGTAACAGGAAGAGACGTAGTACTTATAGATGATATATGCGATACAGCAAATACCCTATGTAAGGCAGCAGCTCTAATCAAAGAAAAAGGAGCGAAATCTGTACGAGCAGTATGTACCCACCCTGTACTTAGTGGTAAGGCTTATGACAATTTAGAAAACTCTGTATTGGAGGAGATCATCCTATGTGATACCATTCCACTCAAACCAGGGAACTACAAAAAAATCAAAGTATTGAGCGTAGACAAACTATTTGCCAACGCCATACGAAACGTGAGTGAATTTGGATCAATAAGCTCATTATTCAACATATCAGACTCGTATCAAGGCGAGTTAATTTAACATATATTTAAAACAACAATTTTTTTAAAACAATAACATGAAAGTAATTGCATTAAAAGGTGCGGTAAGAGACCGAGTAGGTAAATCTGCCAACAAACAACTGAGAAGCCAAGGGCAGGTACCTTGCGTAATTTATGGTAAAGGAGAAAATACTCACTTCGCTGTATACCAAGCAGATTTCAAAAATCTAGTATACACACCAAATACATACTTGGTACAACTCAATATAGATGGTGCTACCAAGCTCGCTAAAATACAGGAGCTACAGTTTCACCCAACTTCAGAAGATATTCTGCACGCAGATTTTTACGAAGTAGACGGAGAAAGTCCAGTATCTATTGCTGTACCAGTAAAGGTAGTAGGAAACTCACCAGGTGTAAGAGCTGGTGGTAAGCTACAGTTAAAAATCAAGAAACTGAACGTTTCTGGATTAATAGGAGATCTTCCTGAGTTTATAGAGGTAAACATAGATGCATTAGAGATAGGTAAAAGTGTAAAAGTAGGTGAGATATCGGTAGATAACCTTACACTACTTGACTCTGAGAATAACTCAATCGTATCTTGTATAGTAACTAGAGCTGCTAAGAGTGCTGCAGGTGCTAGTGCTGCCGAAGGAGAAGAAGAAGCCGCTGAAGAAGCTGCTGAGTAATTCACATTTAAGTATTATTCAAAACCCTTTCGCGATGCGGAAGGGTTTTTTTGTGCGTATGTAACAAAAACGCAACTATTTCCAATTGCAATTATTGCTTTAGGATCTATACTAAAATAAACAGTAAATATTAGTAATTCGTAACTACTATTTCCACTCTACGATTGAGCGTTAATAGATCTTCTCCACTAGTAATAGGATATAGCATCTTGCTACAGTTAAAACCTTCAGTTATAATCCAACTACCATCTATTCCCTTCTCAATTAAGTGTTTACGTACTCTATCGGGTATATACAAAAATCCACTGGATAGACAAATGGGAACCATAAGCATAACTGTGCCTATACTGGATGGTGGTCAAGCCAAATACAACCAACTACTGGCTAAAAATAGCCTAGAGCAAGCGGACCTTCAGGAGGTAATTACCCAACAGAATATTACGACACAAGTAAAGAGCATACTCAGCCAAGCTCGTCAGTCACAAAATACCATTCGATACACAGAGCAATCTATAGCCTTAGCACAAAAAAGATCACAAAGAATAGCCGATTTATACGAAGCAGGTAAATTGACGATAGACCAATATCTCGAAGCAAAGCGATTTTACCGCCAGTTGATGTTTGACATGAATACTGCTAGGGTTAACTACTGGAAAATAAGGTATGCTTTTATTTAGTGGTTTTGAGTGGGTTCATTTAGGGACTACCATCACTGCTCGTTTTATCACTTTATCCATCTGCTCAAACTCAATACCCAATGCCTCTATGACCTTGGTGTTATCAAAATGATTCACAGCCACACTGGCTCTTACCGTTTCTTTACTGAGCATTCCTCCCAGTCCTAAGATTTCTTTGAGAGCGATAATACCATAAGCAAACCTATAAAGCAGTCCTTTGATCTCGATGCGTGGTTTTTTGGTGGCCAAGGCCGTGCACATGGTATCTGCCACCTGCTTGTAACTCTTATTTTCACTCACTACGATAAAACGCTCTCCGCTAATATCTGAAAGGCAAAGCTGCTCGGCTATCCGAGCTACATCTTGTACTCCTACCCATCCTGTTATGCCCCGGCTATAAAACGGAAAAGCATTTTGTGCATTGCCAAAGAGTTTGTTACTTCCCTTCGTCCAATCACCGTAACCCAATATTATCCCGGGATTGATAGCTACGGTAACAAGCCCCTCTTCCTTACCCCGCCATAGCTCACACTCTCCCAAATATTTGGTATAACCGTAATTGCTGTGTGCTATCTCATCGTCCCACTCCGTGTCTTCTGTGATAGGTTCACCTTTTGTATTCTTACTTATAGCGGCAATACTACTGCAGTACAATAGTTTTTTTACCTTAGCATCTTTGGCCACATTTACCACATTGGCCGTATATTGCTGGTTGACCTCCATGAGCATAGGCAAATCTCGTTGGAGATATGATATCACTCCTGCTAGATGCATTACATAGTCCTTGTCCGCAAACAAATCTTCTAAGCCCCCCACATCATATAGATGACACTCCTCCCACGATAAGTTAGCATACAAATCATTATCCAGTTGGTAATATTCCCTTACCAACTCAAACTCTGCAAGCGATGCCCCCGGTCGTATGATAGCACATACTACATGACCTTGTTTCAGTAAATGATGTATAATGTGTACACCTAAAAATCCATTGGCTCCGGTTATGGCAAAAGTCACGCTGTAGTTGGTTTATTTTTGTATGCTACGAATATATTTAATGCTGCAAGAATATTTTACTCCAATAAAAGATAACACCGAATATAAACCCTATCACATAGGTAGTTCTATTGCACGTTACGCCTCCTTATTTCCCGATTTAGCAACTAAGAGAATTGCCCTCTTTGCTATAAGAGGTGAAGTAAATAACCAACACGCCGTACGCACCCACTTGTATAACCTAGCCAGTAACGCTGCTCTAGAAAATATATTAGTAGACCTAGGTGATATATCCGCTGGAGAGACACCCGCAGATACGAACTCAGCCATATATACCGTAGCTCTAGAATTGATGAGCAAAGGCATTATTCCTGTGCTGCTCACACATAGCGTAGATTCGGGACAGGCCCTATACCAAGCGTTTGAATCGGCAAACAAGCAGATAGAACTTGCATGGATATCCGCACATTTGCCTTTACTGGAGTATGAGCTACTCCACAGAATAATTGCACACGAGCCTAACTACCTCCAGAACCTAAGTGCAATTGGGTTTCAATCGCACCACATACCTCCCAAAGCGATGATGCTACTAGAGAACCTCAACTTTGACCACTATCGACTGGGTGAAGTAAACAACCAAATAGATGATGCTGAACTCTATCTCAGAAATGCTTCGCTTACCTTATTTGACCTCAATGCTGTAAAACATACTGATGCACCCGCTACTCAACAAGTGCAAGCCAATGGACTCACCGCCGAACAAGCTTGCCAACTAGCAAGATACGCCGGAGCGAGTGACACTTTACAAAGCTTTGCTCTGTTGGGTTATCACTCTGATAAAGATCACACTGAACTCACCGCAGCACTTTGTGCTCAGATAATATGGTACTTAGCCGATGGTGTGCTGAGCAGAAAACAAGATACACCACAATTACATACAGAGTTTACCAAGTATCGCTGCGATTTCAGCAATGAAGATGTTCCTATACTTTTTATTAAAAGTAAGCGTACCGGACGATGGTGGATGCAGATAGAGCATCCTGCTTATCCAGAAAACATTGATAAGCGTATTACCGTTCCGTGTACTTACCACGACTATTTAGAAGCGGCAAATGGAGACACACCACAACGGTATCTCAATGCACTAAAAAAACTGGATTAAGCAACATTTATTTACCATTACACGTTAATCATAATACCGTGCACAAAAACAAATCACTCAAAATACTCCTAGTGCTTGTGAGCCTAACTGTATTATTAGGTGCTTGCAGATCATCCAAGAATTGTAAAACCAAGGGTAAGCAGCGAGTAGAGATGGGTTGGATGTAAATAATACTATACATCTTTGTTTTATAGCCTATACGGTAAACCAAAATTCCTCAAGTGATTCTCACACATATTTCGCCACGTTAAAATTAAATATGTTCATAAATAACTGAAATACAGTTATTTACAATTCGAAGGATTTGCTCGATACTTGTCGTCAATGAAATAACAAGAGCTAAATGGCTTGACTCTTGGACTCTTTAACCTAAATAATACCAAATGAAAGTAATTAAAATCACACTAATGATGCTTATCTTCTGCCAGGCAGCGGTAGCACAAACAAAATCAGCAGCAGAAATAGTAGCTAAACAAGTAGAACGATTGGACCAACAGGTAGAGCTAACCTCAGAACAAAAGGAAAAAGTAACGGCGATAATACAATTATCTACCGAGCAAATTATGCAACTTAGAGAAGAGGAGAAATTAACTCCCGAACTACGCAAAGAATTGAAGTCCACAGAACGTGAGCAGCTGCAAGAAATACTCACAGACGAGCAACAGGCTAAACTGAAAGAGGCTCGCAAGGAACGGGCAGCTAACAGACCAGATAAAGCCCTGAAGAAGGCTAAACGCGAAGAACGCAAAGCAACCAAAAATGCCTTGGTTGAGAAACGTAGAGCATTTGAACCTGTACTTACTGCCGATGAAAAAGCGGTGATAGCACAAGCACGAGCTCTACAACCAGAGCGAATAAAAGGTAAAGAAGCAAGAGAAGCTCTTACAGTTGAGCAGAAAGAGGCTCGAAAAAAACAACAAAAAGAAATACGTGGATTATTAAAGCCCATTGTACAAGCTCACAAAACAGAATTAGAGAAAGTAAAGGCTTCATTACCTGAGAACGCAGAAAGTAGCAACCCTAAGAAAAAGAAAGATAAAAACGCATTTGCCTGTTGGTTCTTACTCATGGAAGTCTAACCAGCAACACGTTATAATATGCGTACCGTAAAAGCGGAGTGGAAATTTGCCACTCCGCTTTTTTGTTTTAAAACAATTTCAGCTTTTATGTTTTATACACTTAGCAATAATATTGTACATACATGAATAAAGGTTTAAGTATAAAAGATTTAGAAAATCTGAGTGGCATAAAAGCCCATACCATAAGGATGTGGGAAAAGCGTCACGCAATTTTCGATCCCGATCGTACGGAAACTAACATACGCTTGTACAGTAATGATGATTTAAAGAAGCTTTTAAATATTGCCTCCGTCTTAGATCACGGGATGAAAATCAGCAAGGTAAGTTCCTTAACTTCCGAAGAACTCAATCATGAGATAGAGCTTTTACAGCAAGAGAATTTAGACTCTGCCCGTAAGATTATCATCAATGACCTTATCGTCGCTACGCTAATGTGTGATGTTGTGGCTTTCGAAAACACGTATCGTTCTTATGCTAGCAAATACACCTTAGAGCAGTGTGTAGAAGATATTATATCACCGCTACTTGTGCGTATAGGCCTAATGTGGAGTGTAAGTAAGCTCAACCCTGCACAAGAGCACTTCGCAAGCCAGATGGTTAGACAAAAACTATTTGCAGCGATAGATAGACTGCCTATGGTCAAGAGCGAAGAGCGATTTGTATTATACCTACCTGAGAATGAAGACCACGAGATAGGTTTGTTATACTCCTACTACCTCATCAAAAAAGCAGGACACGAGTGTGTATACCTCGGCCCTAGTGTGCCACTTAATGATGTAGGCGAGTGTTGTGCCAATGCCAATGCTACCACGGTACTGTGTGCATTTACCATTCAACGTAACATTGAAGTATTTGAAAAATATACTAAGCAAATGGCCGAAACATTCGGTCCTCAACGGGTAATGATACACGGCATAACTGAGGATATCGGTTATCAGCTAAGTACCAAAAACTTTCATTTTTTACATAAAATAGAAGACTTAAAAAACCTTTTGTAAAAAAGCTTGTTTAACTTTACACGCTACAAGTTGAACAAAATTTAAACAAAGGTGAAAGTTTCAATAATCGGATCGGGGTTTTCCTCATTATCAAATGCTTGCTATTTGGCCCAACAAGGTCACGAAGTGCACGTTTTTGAAAAAAACAGCACATTAGGCGGTAGAGCACGCACCAAAGAAATAGATGGCTTCACCTTTGACATGGGGCCAAGTTGGTACTGGATGCCCGATGTGTTCGAAGATTTCTTTGCTGATTTTGGTAAAAAAGTAAGCGATTTTTACGACCTACGAAGAATAGACCCAAGCTACAGAGTGTTTTGGCCAGATGCACCAGATGACATTCCAGCATCTATGACAGAGCTCAAGGCTTATTTCGAGTCTTATGAAAAAGGCTCAGGTAAAAAATTAGAACAATTTTTAACTGAAGCCAAAATGAAGTATGAGGTAGGTATGGGCGATTTTGTCACCAAGCCTTCACTCTCCTTCACCGAGTTTTTGAGTATAGATACTGCTCGCAAAGGCCTTTCGCTCGATTTATTTAAACCCATAAGTAAACACATTCGCCAGTTTTTCACACATCCTAAGTTAATAGAACTCTTGGAGTTTCCTGTCCTATTTTTGGGTGCTAAGCCACAAAATACACCCTCGCTGTATAGCCTGATGAATTATGCCGATATGGCTTTAGGTACATGGTATCCGATGGGTGGTATGAACAAAATTGTAGAAGCTATGGTATCGGTAGCTAAAGAGCAAGGTGTAACCTTTCATACCAACGCTAACGTAACCGAAATAGTAACCACTGGCAGGGCTGCCGTAGGAATACAAGTAGATGGAGAGCTCCATACCGCAGACGTGGTAGTGAGTGGTGCCGATTATCACCATACCGAGCAAAAACTCCTCGCACCGGAGTACCGCAATTACGACCAAAAGTACTGGGACAAGCGTACAATGGCTCCAAGTAGTTTATTGTATTACGTTGGGCTTAATAAGCAGCTAGATGGTATAAAACACCACAATCTCTTTTTCGACGAAAGTTTTGATCACCACGCAGTAGAAATATACGACACACATCAGTGGCCCAAAGCTCCATTGTTCTATATTTGTAACCCGAGCAAAACAGATACTACTGTAGCACCTGACGGAAAGGAAAATTTATTTTTTTTAGTACCAGTATCTACCGAGTTAAAAGATGACGAAGCAACCAAGGAACGCTACTTTAGTATGATATGCGATAGACTACAAAAACACACCGGTCACGATATACGGCCTCACATAGAAGTATACGAGAGCTTTGCTCATTCTGATTTTGTGGGAGAGTATAATAGTTTCAAAGGAAATGCATACGGCTTGGCCAATACGCTCAAGCAAACCGCCATCTTAAAACCCAAGTGCAAAAACAAGAAGGTAGATAACCTCTACTACATAGGACAACTTACGGTGCCTGGTCCGGGCGTGCCGCCAAGCATAATCTCTGGCAAAATAGTTTCACACCTTATCACACAAGAACAAAACACCCATGAAAGCATTATTTGATACCGTATCTCTAAAGGCTAGTAAAATGGTAACTAATGCCTACAGCACCTCCTTTTCGCTAGGCATCAGAATGTTACACGAATCTGTACGCGAACCGGTGTACGCTATTTACGGATTTGTACGCTTTGCTGACGAAATTGTAGATTCTTTTGAAGGCTACGACAAAGAAGCCTTAATTACAGATTTTCGTAAACAAACTGTAGAGGCCATTGAGCATAATATAAGCTTAAACCCTATCCTCAATAGTTTTCAGCACGCGGTAAATTACTATAAGATAGACCAATGGTTGATAGATGCTTTCTTTGATAGTATGGAGATGGACCTAGAGGAGCAGACATACGATCAAGCTACTTTCGAAAAATACATACTCGGCAGTGCTCAAGTAGTAGGCTTGATGTGTCTACGTGTATTTTGCAATGGTGACAATATGCAATATGAGAGTCTAAAAGATGGAGCAATGAGTTTAGGGTCTGCGTTCCAAAAGGTAAACTTTCTACGCGATCTCAAGGCAGATAAAGATAACCTTGGTCGTCTATACTTCCCAGGGATGAATGTGCAAGAATGGACTCCAGAACTCAAAGCTGCCATAGAAAAAGATATTGCCGCGGATTTCAAACACGCCTTAGAAGCTATTAATAGATTACCCGCTAACTCCAAGTATGGTGTGTATACTGCATATCGATATTACTTCAAACTTTTTAGAAAATTAGAAAATGCTAGTTTTGAAGAGTTATTTACCAAACGATTGCGAGTCCCTAATTCTACCAAGTTTAGATTACTATTTACCTCTAAAGCTAGACTAGCAATGGGTGCATACTTTTTATAATATCTTATGATGATACTTGTTTATATACTCATTACGCTTGGCACTTTCTTGGCTATGGAGTTTGTAGCTTGGTTTGCTCATAAATACGTAATGCACGGTTTCCTATGGTATTTACATAAGGACCACCACCAGCACGATCCCGGTTTCTGGGAAAAGAATGATGCATTCTTTCTCATATTTGCGATACCTAGTGCGGCTTGCTACATCTTAGGTAGTGCTGTGGCAGGTATGTTTCCACTCTTTTTTGTAGGTGTGGGCATATCGTTGTATGGATTAGCTTATTTCTTGGTGCACGATATTTTTATTCATCAGCGGTTCAAAATATTTACCCGTACTAAGAACCAGTATCTTAAAGCCATACGCAAGGCACATAAGGTGCATCATAAGCACTTAGGCCCCGATAATGGCGAATGCTTTGGGATGCTGGTAGTGCCGCCTAAGTATATCAAAGAAGCTAAGTAATGGACAGTCTATACCTCTGGGTAAACCTCGGAGCCATCTTCTTTCCATTTATCCTCAGTTTTAATAAACTGGGTCACTTTTACCGTAGGTGGAAGTATCTTTTTATCTCCATAGCGGTAATGTGCGTTTGTATCATCTCATGGGATGTGCTTTTTGCTGTTTTAGGCGTGTGGGGTTTTAATGAGCAATACCTACTCGGTCCTACATTTCTGCATCTACCGCTAGAGGAGTGGTTGTTTTTCTTCTGTATACCATATGCCTTTATGTTTTTGTATGATCAGCTAGTGATACTTAAAGTAAAGAACTTATTAAAGCCCATAGAAAAGTACCTAGACTACTTTTTTGTGGCACTTGCCTCCGTATATCTCATTGCAGGGTTTGGGAATATATATACTACTACCGTCTCAGTACTTGTTATCATCTTTACCTTGATAATGATAAAACTCAATCCGCCCGATCGCGGTATTTTTTATCTGAGCTATGTGATTATTCTTATCCCTTTTTGCATCTTAAACGGCATACTCACTGGCTACATCACCCCAGAGCCGATAGTATGGTATAACAATGCCGAAAACTTGGGCATACGCTTTCTTACCATTCCCATAGAAGATTACCTCTACTATTTCCTAATGTATGGCATTTGCTATGTGGTGTATGAGAGAGTAAAAATAGGTCGTAGCTTATCTTCTTAAAAAAACTTAGCTCTTTTACGATACAGACACAAAATTCCCGCAGGTATTTTGTCATAGGTAAAGGTTTTATGGTAAAGCCTAGCTAAGTATAAAGGAGTTGTTTTTTGATTTTAATCAAAAAAGAGCTGCGTATATCAACCTAATCCGTTAACCGCGGCGAATCAGTGTTCAATATTTTCAGTGAATTGCACCTAGGTGGGCTTTACTCAAAGTTTTAATATGCTTACTCTTTTACCCTTAGAGGTAAGCCGGCTAAAGTTGAAGTGATTTTCAAAACCAAAAAAGGACATCCTCACGGACGACCTTCTAAAGAATATTCTAAGTTCAGGATTAACCTAAGTACGATTTCAATATTTTGCTCTTGCTAGACTTACGAAGTCTTCTAAGTGCTTTTTCTTTAATTTGACGTACACGCTCACGTGTTAGGCCTACTTTATCAGAAATATCTTCTAACGTATGTGCAGGGCCGCCATCTAGGCCATAGTAGTACTTGAGTACATCTCTTTCTTTTTCAGACAGGGTGGAGATTACACGGTTTATTTCCTTACGAAGCGACTCATCCATTAATGGTTGATCTGGATTTGGCTCATCGTTATTGTCCAATACACCAAGTAAGCTATTGTCCTCTCCCTCTATCAGCGGAGCATCTATAGACATATGTCTACCTGAAGACTTAAATGCATTCTCTACCTCCGTAACAGATATCTCCAGCTCTTTCGCTATCTCTTCAGGAGTTGGTTCACGCTCTTGCAATTGCTCTAGTCGAGCTGCTGCAGCACTTATTCTACCTATACTACCTACTTTATTAAGCGGTAAGCGTACGATACGCGATTGGTCTGCCAATGCTTGAAGAATAGACTGACGTATCCACCATACGGCATATGATATAAATTTAAATCCACGTGTCTCGTCAAAACGTTTTGCCGCTTTTATCAGACCGAGATTTCCTTCATTTATCAAATCACCAAGTGTTAAGCCTTGATTTTGGTACTGCTTAGATACCGATACTACGAAACGTAAGTTTGCATTTACTAATTTTTCCAAAGCTGCCTGATCACCTTCACGTATTCTACCAGCTAAAACCACCTCCTCTTGAGCATCAATCATGGATACCTTACTAATTTCGTTGAGGTACTTATCCAATGATTTATTCTCTCTATTGGTAAACTGTTTTGATATTTTAAGTTGTCTCATTTATTTCCTTCTACTATCTCTTAGTTTAAAGTTTGTACAAAGGTAATATTAGTGACCAAAAAAAGCCGTAAAAATATAACCCATGCATGACTTTTATATGCAGCAAAAAGTGTGCCTAATTGCCCGTTATGGGTAAAAGAATAATACCTTTGCACTATACTCTATTTAAATAATGAGCAACGTTGAGATATCAGTAGCAAAGGGAGACGGCATCGGACCAGAAATAATGGACGCAGTATTGCGAATTTTTGAAGCAGCACAAGTTCCGTTAGAATACCAATTTATTGACATGGGCAAAGGTGTCTACGACCGCGGATATACTACGGGAATGACAGATGATGCCAAAGCAAGTGTAGAGGCTACAGGTATACTTTTTAAAGGTCCGATGGAAACACCAAAGGGCGGCGGAGTGAAAAGCATTAACGTCACAGCACGTAAAACTTGGAACACACATTCTAATATTAGGAAATTTCAAACCATAAAAGGGGTAGATACCGTTTTTAGCAAGGCAGGCATTCCCATAAACCTGACAATTGTGCGTGAAAACATAGAAGACACCTACGGAGGGATAGAACATTATATGACAAAAGACGTGGCAGTAAGCCGCAGAATCATATCACGTCCGGGCAGTGAGCAGGTTATTCGCTCTGCTTTTGAAACAGCCATCAAAGAAGGTTATAAAACTGTAACTTGTGGCCACAAAGCGAATATCATGAAGCTAACTGATGGGATGTTTTTAGACACCTTTTATGAAATAGCCAAAGAATACCCTCAACTCAAAGCCGAAGATGTAATAGTGGATGCTCTTTGTATGAAACTGGTTTACGCTCCACAACAATTTGAGTGCGTAGTACTGACTAACTTGCAAGGTGATATCGTATCAGACCTATGTGCGGGATTAGTAGGCGGACTTGGATTTGCCCCATCTGCAAATCTAGGAGATCATATTAAAATATTTGAGGCAGTACACGGTACCGCACCTGATATTGCTGGTCAAAATTTAGCTAACCCAACATCACTTCTTCTTAGTGGCACTTTGATGCTTAATCAAATGGGACTAGAACATTATGGTAGTGCAATACGCAACGCATTACTTGCAGCCATAGATAATGGAGTACATACAGGAGATTTTGGTGAAGACAGAGCTAAATCAGTTGGGACACAAGAGTTTGCCGATGCTATTATAGCGGAACTAGATTTAAGTAAAATCACCGACAGTGACCCAGAGAAATACCATAAGCCTACACAATTGGCAAACAATAGAATGATGATATCTAGCGACGAAACTATCGAAACCGTAGGTATAGATATTTTCATAGAATCTGAACAGCAGGCGGATAATATAGCCGCCATTGTTCAAGCCAACTTAGATGCCGATATGGAGGTAACTACTATTACCAATAGAGGCACGCAAGTATGGCCGGAAGGATCTGTATTTACAGACCTTGTGGATACCTACGTAGTACGAATAGAAAAGAACACTACTGCTGAAATTAAGAAAAAGAAATTTATGGAGCAGGCAATGAGAGTATATGATCACCTTACCGTAAGTTCTGTGGAGATGCTGCTTACCATAGATGGCGAACGAAAGTACTCACTCGCTCAAGGGCAAAAGGTGAACGCATTGAGTTGAGCACTACCGACCAAATAGCTGGCTATTTCAGCGGTAGAAAAATAATAATACCACTGCTAATAGGCATTGCTACGGCTCTTTACTTTTTTCTCCAAGATTATGATGTAGATGCATATAACAGCATCTCGTGGACCGCGACAGTTTCTTTTTGGCTATGCGTGGCATTGCTCACTGTTGTGACCCGCATATTGGGCTACGCGTATCGTATCAAGGTTTTATCTAATGGGCAAGTTAGCTGGTTGCGAGCCGTTCAGATTATCGTGCTTTGGGAGTTTTCTTCCGCTATATCTCCAGGCATAGTAGGTGGAACCGCAGCCGCTTTACTACTTCTCGCTAGAGAAAAAAATATAGACGCAGGTAGAGGAACTGCTATTGTACTAGTCACCTCTTTTTTGGATGTTCTCTTCTACGTGCTAGCTGTTCCTTTTATGTTTATATGGGTTCAAAAAACAGAGATTATTCCTTTAGAAATAGGTTACCTCACTCGTGAGACCATTTGGAAATACTTTACTACGATATATACCATATTTTTGTTATGGTGCTTGCTCATTGGTTTTGGTCTATTCTTCAAACCTAAGGCAATTTCAAAGTTTGTGATGCTATTTACCCGTTTACCCTTACTCAAACGTTTTGAGGATAAAGTTGCTACTTGGGGCGAAAACATGATACAAGCCGCCAAGGCCTTCAGAACAGAATCATCTACCTACTGGATAAAAGCATTTGGTGCAACTTGCATTGCGTGGATTAGCAGATTTATGTTGGTCAATTGTCTAATATTAGCCTTAGGTAATGGTGTTGCTGCTGCCGAAATTTTTGGAAAACAACTAGTGATGTGGGCTGCACTGATGATACCAGCCACACCTGGTGCTGCTGGTATGGCCGAATGGTTGTTTAAGGGTTTTATGAATAATTATTTCGCCCACGGTCAAATTACAAGTACTACCGCCTTCTTATGGCGATTACTTAGCTACTGGCCCTACTTATTTGCTGGTTTGTTGGTATTCCCTGCCTGGCTTAAGTCTACCAAACAGAGTCAGTAATTATCGGAATGAGGCTTACACTTCTTTCGGCTTAAAGGTTCTGAATACGAATACTTTGAATCATACCACACACAACATAAGCAGTAATATTCACTTTTGTTAAAAAAAAACCGTTGCTTTGCCTTATCTATGAGTAAAAAACCTTGTATAGGAATAACAATAGGAGATTACAACGGAGTAGGGCCTGAGCTAATCATTAAAACACTAAGCAATGAATTGGTGCTAAACTACTGTACGCCAGTAGTATATGCCAATACTTACGTGTTTAAGTTTTACACCGAATTACTTGAGATGCCCCTGCTCAACTTTAACATCGTAAGGAATGCTAACGACATAAAAGAAGGTCAACTAAACCTGAGAGTATGCGGCAATGACCGCATAGAAATAACACCTGGCACACCTAGCACATCAGCAGGCAAATTTGCATATGATGCACTACAACTTGCCGTACAAGATATTAAAGATGGAATTATAGAAAATATCCTTACTGCACCTATCGATAAAAAATCGACTGTTGATGCAGGCTTATCCTTTAATGGGCATACGCAGTACTTTGCCTATGAATTTGGTAGTGCTGCACAAATGATACTGCTCAATGACGATATGCGTGTAGCCATGGTTACAGGACACAATGCTCTTAATGAGGTTGCCGAGCGTATCACCAGTGAAAATGTTTTGGAACAGATAGAAACACTCCATCAAAATTTACAAGCTGACTTCGGCATCACAAAGCCCAAAATTGCAGTATTGGGCATAAACCCTCACGGTGGTGATGATGGACTTATAGGCACCGAAGAGATAGACCATATTAAACCAGCAGTAAAGCAGGCACAAGATAAAGGCATATTGGCTATAGGCCCTTATCCTCCCGATGGATTTTTTGGATCTGCCAATGCAGACAACTTTGACGGCATACTGGGTATGTATCACGATCAAGTACTCATTCCCTTCAAGCAAGTAGCTTTTGCAGATGGTATAAATTATACTGCTGGCTTACCTATCATACGTACATCACCCGACCACGGAACAGCCTATGATATTGCCGGTAAAGGAGTAGCAGATTCAGCTTCCTTTATCAATGCTCTGTACCTTATTAATAAAATACACCGCAATCGTTTGGCTTATTACGACACAAGCGTACAACAGTTAGACTTCAGAGATCACCGACGCGAGAAGTTTAGCATTGGTTTGCCCAATCTGAGATAAGTTTACTCTTAATAACTAGTTTATAACTAAAAACAATACCTTTGCAGACTTTTTGAGATGAAGTTGTCCGACTTTGATATAGAATTTATAAAATTTAAAAACGAGAAAGACACCTTTACTTTCAAATTGAATGATACGTTCTTTCAGTTAAAAGAAAATAGCCTATATGACCGATGTGATATAGACGCCAAGATAGATTGCCTCAAAAACGACAACACCTTGGTATTAGATTATACCTTAATAGGAACCGTCTTTTCCAGTTGCGAACGCTGTTTGAGCGAAATCAAACTACTTTTAGATTCGACTCGAAACGAGGTACTCAAGCTTACTTCTAATGAAGATTTGCTTCAGGAGGAAAACTATCTGAGTGTTAATAATCAAGTATATTCGACATACGACTCTCTTTACGAGGAAATATGTTTGAGTATGCCTACCCGATTAATTTGCGAAAATTCTTTAACCAATAAACAATGCGAAATAGACCATTCGGAAACTGCTGATGAAGATGTGGTAGATGAACGGTGGTCAGAACTTAAAAAATTAATAAAATAAATAATGGCACATCCTAAACGTAAGATTTCCAAAACAAGAAGAGACAAAAGAAGAACTCATTACAAATTAGGTAACAGACAACTCCATAGAGATGAGTCTACTGGCGAAGTACACCTTTACCACAGACTTAATCTTGAAACAGGTATGTACCGCGGAGTTCAAGTTATAGAACCTAATAACGCCGAATAAATAGGCTTATGAGAATTGGCATTGATGCCATGGGAGGCGATTTTGCACCCGAAGAATGTTTAAAAGCAGTTATCACAGAGGCAAATCTGCCAGACTGTGATACACAATACTTTGTGTTTGGCGAACCAAACGCATTGGCTCCCTTTGCTCAAAACTTAGACCACTCAAACATCACCGTTGTACACACTGGTGAGAGTATTGGAATGGGCGATCACGCCACCAAAGCAGTCGCCTCTAAAAAAGAGTCAAGTATAAATGTTGGTACAGCTTATTTGGCCAAAGGACAAATAGACGCTTTCTTAGGAGCTGGTAATACTGGTGCTATGATGGTATCTGCCCTGTATCAAGTAAAAACTATAAATGGTATAGACAGACCTGCACTATCATCCGTACTCCCGCAACAAAGCGGCACTACTGGTGTATTACTAGATGTAGGAGCAAATAGTGAAGTTAAGCCTGAAACTCTTGCTAAATTTGCTATACTCGGCAGCGAATATGCAAAAGCTGTATATGGAATAGAAAACCCACGAATAGGACTGATAAACATAGGCGAAGAGGAAGAAAAAGGTAATCTGCTCACCAAAGCAGCTTTCCCGTTGCTCAAAGAGCAAACTGGAATAAATTTCATAGGTAACGTAGAAGGAAGACATCTTTTTAACGATGTAGTGGATGTAGCAGTATGTGACGGCTTTACCGGAAATGTTATTGTAAAAACTTGCGAAGGATTCTTTTTTAACTTACTGAAAAGAGGAGTAGAAGATGGTTTTCTGACCAAATTCAATTTTGAACACTACGGAGGAACTCCTATACTCGGCATCAAAAAACCAGTGATCATAGGACACGGAATCACCAAAGAAAAAACATTTAGAAACATGATCAGACTTGCCAAGAATGTGGTTGAGTCTGATCTAATTTCCAAAATAGAAAGGTCTTTTTCAGAGGCCACAAGCAGTTAAGCCCATCAAGTATAAACCAAATGAGAGCAGCAATTACCGCAGTAGGTGGCTATGTGCCCGAAAAAGTACTTACCAATAAGGATCTCGAAAAACTTGTAGACACATCTGATGAGTGGATACAAACACGAACAGGCATAAAAGAAAGACATATTATGCCCGCAGGTGAAGCCACAAGTGACATCTGTGAAAAAGCCATAAATCAACTTCTTAAAAAACGAGGAATAACTGCAGATGAAATAGACCTTATCATCGTAGCCACGGTAACGCCTGATCGTGTTTTCCCTTCCACAGCTAACATTGTGTCACACAAAGTAGGTGCAACTAACGCGTGGAGTTTTGACATAAGTGCTGCGTGCTCTGGTTTCTTATACGCTCTAGAAACAGGAAGTAAATTTATAGAAGCAGGTAAGCACACAAAAATAATCGTATGCGGGGCTGATAAAATGTCGGCCATTGTAGATTACCAAGACAGAAACACTTGCGTAATATTTGGCGATGGTGGAGGAGCAGTTCTATTAGAGCCGAGTAAAGACGATAATGGTATCATAGACAGTGTACTCAAGTCCGATGGCTCAGGTGAAGAATTTTTACATCAAAAAGCAGGAGGCTCACTGAAACCACCTACCCACGAAACAATAGACGCCCGTGAGCACTACGTTCACCAAGAAGGTAAAACGGTATTTAAATTTGCTGTAACCAATATGGCAGAGGTAAGTAGAGAGATAATGGATCGTAATAACCTTACCGGAGACGACGTAGACTATCTATGTGCACACCAGGCAAACTTGAGAATAATAGATGCCACAGCTAGACGTATGGAGCTGAATGATGACAAAGTTCTCATCAACATAGAGCGATATGGCAATACTACGGCAGGTACAATCCCACTTCTCTTCTCCGATTTTGAAAATAAATTTAAAGCAGGTGACAACATCGTTCTTGCCGCTTTTGGTGGAGGTTTCACTTGGGGTTCTGTGTACCTTAAGTGGGCTTACAATTCATAAACTTCAACTAATTATAGTACTTTCGTTTAACAGATAATAAGATATGGACTTAAAAGAAATTCAAACACTAATAAAATTCATTTCATCTTCTAAGGTAGATGAAGTTTCTATCGAGAAAAAAGATTTCAAGATTAAAATCAGAAGAAATCTTCCATCTGGAACTGCAGTAGTGGCTGCACCGGCTGCAGTAACTGCACCTGCCCCAGCGGCCATAGCTCCGGCACCCGCTCCAGTTGCCAAAACAGAGACAGCCGCGGCACCCGCAGCCCCTGAACAGCCAAAAGGAGAAGAAATAAAATCACCAATGATTGGTACTTTCTACAGAAAGTCATCCCCTGACAAACCAAACTTTGTGGAGGTAGGCGATACAGTAGAGAAAGGACAAGTAATCTGCATTATAGAGGCCATGAAGCTATTTAATGAGATAGAATCCGAGGTGAGTGGTAAGATTGTTAAAGTATTGGTAGATGATTCTCAACCTGTAGAATATGATCAGCCATTATTCTTGGTAGAACCTAGTTAATCTCAAATGTTTAAGAAAATATTAATCGCCAACAGGGGCGAAATTGCATTACGTATTATACGTACCTGCAAGGAGATGGGTATAGCTACAGTGGCGGTATATTCCACTGCCGATAAAGATTCGCTTCACGTAAAATTTGCAGACGAGGCCGTTTGTATAGGTCCTGCACCTAGCCCTAAGTCATACTTGAGTATGCCTAACATTATTGCTGCTGCAGAGATAACCAATGCTGACGCAATACATCCGGGTTATGGTTTCCTCTCCGAGAATGCACAATTCTCAGAAATGTGTAGAGACCACGGTATTAAATTTATAGGTGCTAGCCCAGAGATGATAGACGCTATGGGTGACAAGGCCAATGCTAAAGCTACCATGATTGCTGCCGGCGTCCCTTGTGTACCTGGATCTGAAGGCACTCTCAAAAGCCTGAAAGAGGCAAAATCTGAAGCCGAAAAAGTAGGTTACCCTGTGATGCTCAAAGCTACCGCTGGTGGCGGCGGAAGAGGTATGCGACTTATCTGGAATGAGGAAGAGTTTGAGGATCACTGGAATAGTGCTCGTACCGAGTCCAAAGCGGCATTTGGTAACGATGCCATGTACCTCGAAAAATTTGTCGAAGAGCCTCGACACATTGAGATACAAATAGCCGGTGACCAGTATGGCAAAGTATGTCACTTGTCCGAGAGGGATTGTTCTATACAGAGAAGACATCAAAAACTGATAGAAGAAGCTCCATCTCCGTTTGCGGATGAAGACCTCAGAACTCGTATGGGAGATGCGGCAATTAAGGCGGGTGAAGCCATAAACTACGAGGGAGTAGGTACTGTGGAATTCTTAGTAGATAAGCATAAGCAATTCTACTTTATGGAGATGAATGTTCGTATACAAGTAGAGCATCCTGTAACAGAGGAGATTATCAATTTTGACCTTATAAAGGAACAAATTAAACTTGCGGCTGGACATCCTATTAGCGGACAAAATCATTTACCTCAAAAACACTCGATAGAGTGCAGAATAAATGCTGAAGATCCGTTTAATGATTATAGACCTAGCCCAGGTAAGATTACAGTGCTACACAAGCCGGGAGGACACGGTGTGCGTGTAGATTCTCATATATACGCAGGATACGCTATTCCACCACACTACGATTCTATGATAGCCAAGCTAATTGTATCTGCTCAAACTAGAGAGGAGTGCATATTGAAAATGGAAAGAGCATTGTCTGAATTTACCATAGAAGGTATTAAGACGACCATACCTCTGCATCTCAAGCTTATGCGTGACCCTGATTTCAAGGCAGGTAATTTCACCACCAAGTTTATGGAGACTTTTGATATCAACAAATAACTGATTTCCGCAAATCATATAAATATAAGCTGTGCAATCTCTGATTGTGCAGCTTTTTTGATTTAGCTCTCCCCTATGATTTATGGAAAACCAAAGGCACAAAAAAATGCAAACCGATCAAACGATTTGCATTTCCAATATTGTGATTCATAAGCTTTAAAGCTTATGAATCACTTTAGAGAAAGAGTTATCTCCTTCTAGTTTCATAACGTATATTCCTTTAGCTAAGCTAGATAGATTAATGCTGGCTCCAGAATTAATTACTTCTGATGTTTTTAAGCTACCTAAAATATCGTATATCATAACTTTATGAGCTCCTCCGTTTTGGAAACTAACAGTAACATTATCTACTACTGGATTAGGATAAGCCTTAAAAGTTTCTTTAGCACTTGTCTCTACAGAAGCAGTACCGCCCCTAATTTGTAATCGGAAAGAATCAATGGCTAGTGGGTTACTTACCGAACGAGCTACAACCCAAGCACTTCCATCTCCTGTGACATTATAAAACGAGAAACCCAATTTGAAATCCATTTTCTTACCCTTGGCAATGTTCACTTCATAAGTACCCGTTGGGTTTGGAATACATAGAGCACCACTACATACCGTTACATCCCAGTCGCTTGGTTTCTCCAATCCTGAAACATACCATTCGAAAACAGAGTCAGCTTCGCTTGTAGTATTATTGGTAAGGTAAGAGGTGAGGTTAAAATCAAATTTTGTATTCAATGACCAAGCAGACGAATCTTTGATATCAAAAGATATCTGAGCAAATGAATTGAATGTGAATGCTACAAGAGCAACTAATAGGGTAATTTTTTTAATCATATTATTCTTTATTTATGCGGCTTCGGCCTCTACAGCCTCTACCTCTGGTATCATTCTTTTTAATAAATTTTCTATTCCTGCTTTCAGCGTAAGCGTGCTGCTCGGGCAACCGCTACACGATCCTTTCATGGTTACGGTAACTATGCCTTCTTCAAAACTCTTGAAGTCTATCGCTCCACCATCCATCTCTACGGCTGGTCTTACATGGTCTTCGAGTAACTGCTTTATTTTGGTAATAACTTCAGATTCTTCCTCTTGGGTAAGATTTTCTTTTACCACCACTATTGGCTTTTCGGCCTCTAGGTAGTCTTGAACAAATTTTTTCAGTTGAGGAATGATGTCAAACCACTCATAATCCGGCTTCTTAGTTACCGACACGAAGTTATTCATAATAAAAACTCCCTTTACAAAGTCATATCCGAACAACTCTTTAGCCATAGGACTCTCATCTAAACCTTCCTTGGTTCTGAAATCGATACTATCATTAGGCAATATCATCTTGTTTGCCACAAATTTCATCGACTCCGGGTTAGGAGTTTTTTCTGAGTATACGGTGATTACGTCTTCTAATTCCATTGCTACTTATAACGTTTCAAAGGTAGGTATAGTTTGCTAGTTTTCAAGTCTCTCTTGGTCATGTTTCGTCCATTTCGTCTGAATCTTTGGACAATAAGTCGGAGCTGTTGAACTGTCTATTGTCTGCGTAGTGCTTATTAAAATTACACCATTGACAATCGTCACTCTCGCAACCTTCATCAAATTCAAGATTCTGAATACGCTCGAACGTGTTTTTAATTTGCTTTCTTACAAACACATACTCTTCGTTGGAAACCATAATTTTGATCTTTTTAAACTCATCATTCTCTGGTTCGATAAAGTCTATTTCCCCAGAAATCACTTTCAAATTCTGAGTCTTATCACTTTCTATGAGTGCCTTGTAAAACATGACCTGTCGCCAGTAATCTCCCCCATGTCGCTTTTCGTGATTTTTCTCGTCTTCATTGTCTTCCAGCACAACTGGCGGCTTCACTTTGGATTTGCCATATTTCACTTGTCCCGTTTTAAAATCTACAACGTGAGCCGTACCGTCGTTTATGACTACTTTGTCTATTTGACCACGAATTGGCACTCCATCTATTTCGCAATTTTTCAAATGAAGTTCTGTGTGGATTTCTCCAACGCTAGTCCACTTATCAGAATACTCATTATAATATTTTTCTAAAATATTTTGACCATAATGTAACCTCCGCTCCAAGCCCTCCTTGGTAAAAGCTTCTTTACTATTATGCATTGCTGACATAAATCTATTTTTCATAAATTCAACAGCCATCTTATCATTTTCAAAAGTTGATAGGTTTTTAAATAGTCCATCTAGTGCTGAATGCACGGCAGTACCGAATGTAGAACTTTCTCCTTTGGCCGAAGGCACCCTCAAAATATTCTGATAAAAAAACGAAACAGGACATCTCAAGTAACTATTCAGATTGGTTGCACTAAGTCTGAAGTTTTCTACCTCTTTTTTTACAAAATCTTGTTTTATTAAATCGGTATACTCCTCATTCTTTTGCTTCATCATAAAGTCCAAGAAGTGAAGAATTTCTTCGTTGTCTGCTTCTTCCTTGTGCACAGCTGCTGCACCACTCTCTTTTAGCTCTACTACAAATAGGCTTTTGGTGATGTCCTTATCTTTCTCATCTTTGAGCGGGTAACTTACTTCTATGTTTTTTCGTGCTCTGGTGAGTGCTACATAAAACAAGCGTCTTGCCTCTTCTTCCATAGCTTTTTGTGGCTCACCGGGTAAAAGTAAGTTTAGCTTGTAGGGTAATGTTGTTTTCTCCTTTTCCCACTTAGCCTCATTACAATTTATCAAAAAAACATAGTCAAACTCAAGTCCCTTAGACCCATGAACTGTCATCAGATTCACCCCGTCTATTCCGTGTACTATTTTATTTAATTTCAGTCCGAGGTTATGCTGTGTAAGTAGCTCAATCTTATGCAAAAAAGCACTAAGACTTAAGTATGGATCTCTTGCGGTTTCTTCCTTTAGAAAATTATAATACGTCTTCAAACATTGGATTTGGAACGTAGCATCTTTGGCTGATAATGCTCGCGATACAAAACCTATTTTTGACATTATACCTTCTACCAATGTTTGCAGCGTGACGTTATGCATCTCCTTTAGCCAATATTCTATATCTGCCAAAAATGCTCTCAGCTCCTTACTGGCTTTTTTGTCAATTTCCAATTCTTGGGCAGTGGTATTGAGCTGTTCTCGCCAACCTACCCCCCACTTCTTACTCAATGCTTGACTCATTCGTGCTATATCAAAAGCCGAAAGATGCTTGAAATTATGATAATGTAAAATTTCAAAAAGCAGATGTTGACCTGTATCCAAACTTGTACTTTCTAGACTAATGTAGTTGAGAAAATTATTAAGTTGATGAACAATAGGCACCTCCAACACATTTTGGGTTTTGGCCACATTATAGCTTATCCCTTCGGCCTCTAGGTATTTAATAAGGTCGTCACTCTGCTTATGCTGTCTATACATAATAGCGACCTCTTTTAGTGGTACGCCATCCTTCTTTAGCTTTTTTAGCTTCGCAGTAATACTTACGGTTTCTTGAAAAGTATTCGGGTACTCTACGATATTTAGTGCTTGTGGAATGTCTGCCACAGCAGGATTAGATGCTACGATATCTTTATTAAGATTGGGTACCTTGCCCACCAGTCGCTCGTTATTGTGTTTTATAATAGCATTGCTACCGTCTAATATATTTTGACTCGACCTATAATTTTGGTCTAACACCACCAGTTTAATACCCTTTTCGTACCTAGTATAAAACTCGTGAATATTCTCAACATTAGCTCCCTGAAATTTATATACTGATTGGTCATCATCGCCTACCACAAAAACATTGGGATTTTCCCAATAATTAATCAGGGTATAGAGCAATTCATTTTGAGCACCATTCGTATCTTGATATTCATCTACCAAAAAATACTGGTACTGCTCCTGATAATGAAGTAGTAAATCTTCGTTGGTATGAAGTGCCTCGAGTACCCAAGCTATCATGTCATTAAAATCATACCGCTTACGCTCACGCAGCTTAGCATCATACACATCTAGCAACAGGGCCGCTTCTCTTAGCTTTTCTAAAGGAGTTTTGTCTTTGTTGTACAATCGCGGATTTAAATCACCCTTTTTGTTGCCTCGTGAATTGGTTTTGAATAAGTACGCTTCATCCGTAAGCATATCCTGAAGTTTATCATCTACCTTCTTCACTAAGGCGGCAGATGTCAAATTATCTTTTTTCATCAGACCAAAGACCTTGAGTAAATCTCTGATATCGTAATACACGTCACCCACATACCGTTTAATTTTACTATCGTGTGGTAATTCGTTTACGATTTCACGCATTACTTCCCTTACCTCCAGCTCAGACACAGGGTCTAGGTCTTGAATTCCAAATAAGTCCCTGTTTTCTTGAATCACCGTGTTGCAAAACCCGTGATATGTATATACACTTACTTTGTACGATTCAGCACCCATAAATTGATTTAAGCGTTTTCGCAATGCAGTTGTGGCTGCTTCTGTAAATGTAAGGCACAGAATATTTTCTGGATTCACATCCGTTCGTTTCAGAATGCTTGCTATACGTGCACCCAATACCTGTGTTTTACCAGTGCCCGGACCGGCTACCACCATCACCGTACCTTCTGTGGTGTCTACAGCTATTTTTTGATTGGGGTTTAATTGTTGATATACTTCTTCAAATGTCATAATATTAAGGTGCTAAAGTGGGTGAATAGCCGCGTAATTACAAGAGGTATTTTGTCTTTTTTTAAAAAATGACTTGGAAAACTGCAACCTTTTTAGAAATTTGTTTCTAATTTTTTAAAATAATCAACGTAACATGACAAAAAACAATTACTTAATTAGAGGTATAATGTCCCTAATGCTATTCTCAATAGCAGGTTGGGCAAGTGCACAAACGTATTGCACATCACAGGCTACGAGCCAATTTGATTCTAAGTGCGACCGCGTGGTCCTGGTAGGAAATTCTGTAACCATTGATGAGAATTCATCAGCTGCAGGTTGCCAACAGTATACTAATAATACTTCTGTGGCTCCTGCTGATTTGGCTCCTGGAGGTAACTATACAGTTACTATAACTCAAGGTACTTGTGGTGGCAACTATGCCCGAAGATCAAATGCTTGGATAGATTTCAACAACGACGGTGATTTCACTGATCCAGGAGAAATGCTAAGTCCTGGTAATGGAACTGGCGTGAACGCTATTAACTTTACTGTTCCTTGTAACGTTGTTGCAGGTAACACTCGCATGAGAGTTAAAGTTGTAGAGCAAGGTGGTTCATTAACTGCTTCTTGTGGCAACTATACTTGGGGTGAAACTGAAGACTATACAGTTCAATTACTTTCTCCTTCAGGAGGATTATCTTCTAACTTCTTTGTTGCTGATACTGTTTTTATAGGTTCTATAGTGAATTTCGTGAATAGTAATCAAACAGGATACATCTCTCACGATTGGACTATCAATGGTAATTCTTATTCTACTACTAACGTTGAGACAATATTTGCTACGGCGGGTACATATTCAGCTAAGTTGGTAAGTGAGAACTGTTTAGGAAAAGACTCTACTACAAAATCTGTAGTTGTAGTTGCACCTACCGCTGTTCCAGTTTCTAACTTTGTTTCTGATAAGAATATAGTTGAAATATTTGTTCCTATTAACTTAATCGATCTTAGTACTAACGGACCTACTTACTGGGATTGGGTACTTATAAATGGTACTGATACTATTGACGGTGATGATTTACCATTCCTTAGAGGTGGTGACCCATACATTCACCAAAATCCTACTGTAAGTCTTGACGAAGGTCTTTACACTGTAATTCTTACCGCTTCTAACTCCGTAGTTGGTCCTACTGTGACCGAAACTAAAGTTGGATACATAACTGTTCAACGTTCTAGTTACAATATGGGTACTGCTACTGTACTCCCTGCAGGTATTATTACTACTGCTAGCGGTACTATATACGATAAAGGTGGACCTAACGGAAACTATACAGCTCCTGAAACTAACGAAGCTCTTATTGCTCCGTGTGGTGCTCAAAGTGTGACCATCGATTTTACAACTTTTGATGTAAATGCTAATGCTACTATGAGAATATACGACGGCGTTAATGCTCTTGGTACACTCATCGGAACTTATACACTTGGTAGCGAACCTACTGGCCCTATTACTGCTAACTCTGGTGCTATGTACCTATTGTGGACTACCACTGCTGGTGCTACCACTACAGGATTTGCTGCTAATTGGTCTTCTGTTGCTGGTACTGGAGCTACTCCAGTTGCTGACTTTGTTGTCCCTGGTGACGGTTCTACGCTTTACAATGCTGTTAGTGTTAACTTCCAAAATACTTCGCTTAATGCTGAAGGTAGTACTGAATTCGAATGGACGCTTGCTGGTCCTGAAAATGGCACATACAACACTCGAGAATTTGGCTACACTTTCCTATCAAACGGTAACTACACATTAACTCTTAAAGTGACTACCTGTGACAACCAAATAAGCACTGTATCTAAATCATTTACTGTGGTTTCTCCTACTACGCCTACTAGTCTTGACTTCGTTGCTAGCAACCAAAGACCGGCTCTAGGTGACGCTACTACCCTTACCGCTACTAGCGATAAAGCTAACAACTGGGAATGGTCTATCTTCCCTGCTACTGGTTGGGCTCTTGATGGTCAACCAAACACATCTAACAGCCGTGAGGTTACTTTTAGCCAACCAGGTGCTTATACCGTGCAGTGTAGAGCTTATAACTCTACCAACGAACTAGCCTCTGAAGCTACTGTGGTTAAAACTTCTTATATCATCGTTGTTCAACATTGTATTCCTATCATTGGTGTTACTACTTCTACTGACGTTTCTATTAGCTACGTAAGTGTTGAAGATCCTATCTCTGGTAGTAAATTCGAAAACCCAAGCTCTACTGGTGTTGCTTATACTGACTTCTCTGACCTTGGTGCTCTTGAACTTAACTTCGGTGGTACTTATAACTTCGAAGTGAAAAGAGCTTCTAACGTGAACCCAATGTCTCGTAAAATATGGATCGATTGGAACGTAGATGGTGACTTTGACGATGCTGGTGAACTTGTAGCTACTGAAGCTACTGGTACATCTATGTCCTGGATGGGTTCTATCGTAGTACCTAATGCAGCTACTGCTTTTGAAGCTAATACCCGTCTTAGAGTTGGTGTGTCTTATAATACTGACCTAAACGAACCTTGTGGTGCCTCTTCTAACCCAAGTGCTAACAGAGTTGGTGAATTTGAAGATTACCTTATACGTGTAGTAAATGATGGTGACGCTCCAGTTATTACCTTAAACGGTGCTGATACCGTTTTTGTAGAACAAAATGCTAGCCCTGCTTATATGACTGCCGGTGCTACTGCTATTGACCCTTCTCAAGGTGATGTATCTGCTAACTTAGTTATGACTACTGACCTTGACCAGTCACTTGCTGGTGTATACTACGAAGTATGGAACGCCATGGATGCTTCTGGTAATGCTGCAGATCCAGTAACTAGAGTAATTTATGTGGTGGCAGATCAAACTGCTCCTGTTATTACTATAAACGCTGCTGCTGATACTACTATCGAAGTTGGTACTCCTTGGGTTGACCTTGGTGCTACTGCTCTTGATAACAAAGAAGGTGACCTTACCTCTGCTATCGTTACTACTGGTATGGTAGACGAAAACTTGCTTGGCGATTATATAATTACTTACAGTGTTCAAGATAACCAAGGTAACGGTTCTAATGCTACGCGTACTGTGCGTGTTGTCGATACGCAAGTTCCTGTTATTGATAATGCTAACGCTGACAAGTCTTCTGCTTGCTGGACTGTTGAAGTTCAACTTCAAAACATCTTCGCAGACATCACCACAGCTAGCGATAACTACAACGGTCTTGGTAATGGCTTAACGTTTACTGCTAACCCTGCCTCACCTCAAGGTGGTGCCGCTGTTGATACTCGTTTCCAAGGTACTACTTCAGTTACTTATACTGCAACTGACGAAAGTGGTAATGTAACTACTCAATGTGTAGACTACGTAGTAAGAGATTACATCGCTCCTGAAATAGACTTGCGTACTCTTGACGTAATAAATCACAGAGTAAATACTCCTTACGTACCTGTAGCTGCTACTGCTAATGACAACTTGTACTCTAGTACTCAAATCAGTTTGACTTCTAGCTCTAATGTAGATGCATATACACTTGGAACTTACCAAGACACTTACACTGCTACGGATGCTGCTGGTAACACTTCTACCAAAGTAAGAACAGTTAATGTAATTGATGATGTAAATCCTAAGATATCAGGGAAAAACGGATCTGTTGTTCGTCTTGGTGTTGGCTCTGCGGCTAATGCACTAGATTACATCACCTTCACAGATAACTACGATGCTCCAGCTGATCTATTAGCTAATCATAAATTGATATACAACGACATCAACTTAATGGAAGCGGGCACTTACTCTGCCGTATTTAGCACAAAAGACAACTCGAGTAACGTATCTAATGAGTTCACACTCTATTTTGATGTACAGTATAAATACGATGTAATCACAAATAGCGTAGGCGATATCACTTTAGATAACCTAATGAGTGTTAATCCTAATCCTACTTCTGGTAACGTCAATATCAACGTGAATCTTCCTGAAAATGAAGAAATCACACTAGCAATATTTAACACTATGGGTCAGCAAGTAGCTCTAGTGAAAAACGGTAAAGCTGAAAATGGAACATTTAACGTAAGCCTTGCTAACCAAGCTAACGGTATATACTACGTGAAAATGAACGTTCAGGACAAAATCGTAACGAAGAAAATCATTCTGAACAAATAAGATTATCCAATCTTAAACCAATATTAAAGGCTCGACTTTCGTCGAGCCTTTTTTTTATGCCTCTTTTCCACTTATAGCAAAATATTCCAAACTCTTTTGTCATAAATTCAATTTTTTTTGCAACCTTCTTTGCCCAAGCGTGTCTAATCCCATACATTTGGAATTCTGTTTAAAGAAAAAGTAAATAAAAAAATATGAATAGACACATTACACAATTAAAAAAAGGCATTAAAAACTTTGGAAAATTATTCCTGTTTTCCGCAGTAGCGATGACAGGTTTCACTTTTAGTGCTTCTGCTCAATACGCTACACCTAGCGGGCATTATTATGGTACTTGTTGGAGCAATGGTACATTCTCTTATGATAGATACGCAGCAATTAAGAACGTACGCATCGAAGATGAGTCAGGCAATGACATTTACAACAAAGCTGGCGTTGGTAACCAATGTCAACAACTTAATACCGCAGGGTCACATTATTACCTAGCAGAACCAACCAGTGCATTCACTTTGTCAGCTGGTTCTAATTACACATTGTACCTTACTACTGAAAATCGATTAGGTACAAATGGTTCTAGTGCAGGTATCTGGTTAGATTTCTCAGGTAATCAGAACTGGGGTGATGCTGGTGATGTATTTCTCAGAAAGACCAACTTTCCAATAAATACAGAACAAGCCATTCCATTTACCGTGCCATGTTCAATTACTGCTGGTGACGTAAGAATGAGAATTAGAACTGACGATAGATTTACAACCTGGCAACAAAATCAACATACAAACGGTGGTTTGTTTACCGCACCTACCTATGCTTATGGAGAAACACACGATTACACCTTTACTCTAGCAACTGCTAATGGTTTATCATCAAACTTTTTTGTGGCTGACACAGCATATGTTGGAACTATAGTGAATTTCGTAAATAGTAATCAATCAGGTTATATATCCCACAATTGGACTATAAATGGTGTTTCATCTTCTAGTACAAATGCAGAAGCTATATTTACAACTCCAGGCACTTATACTGCCAAGCTAGTTAGTACAAACTGTAACGGTGTAGATTCTACAACTAAGACTGTTGTAATTGTTGCACCTACCTCTGTTCCAGTTTCTAACTTTGTTTCTGATAAGAATATAGTTGAAATATTTGTTCCTATTAACTTAATCGATCTTAGTACTAACGGACCTACTTACTGGGATTGGGTACTTATAAATGGTACTGATACTATTGACGGTGATGATTTACCATTCCTTAGAGGTGGTGACCCATACATTCACCAAAATCCTACTGTAAGTCTTGACGAAGGTCTTTACACTGTAATTCTTACCGCTTCTAACTCCGTAGTTGGTCCTACTGTGACCGAAACTAAAGTTGGATACATAACTGTTCAACGTTCTAGTTACAATATGGGTACTGCTACTGTACTCCCTGCAGGTATTATTACTACTGCTAGCGGTACTATATACGATAAAGGTGGACCTAACGGAAACTATACAGCTCCTGAAACTAACGAAGCTCTTATTGCTCCGTGTGGTGCTCAAAGTGTGACCATCGATTTTACAACTTTTGATGTAAATGCTAATGCTACTATGAGAATATACGACGGCGTTAATGCTCTTGGTACACTCATCGGAACTTATACACTTGGTAGCGAACCTACTGGCCCTATTACTGCTAACTCTGGTGCTATGTACCTATTGTGGACTACCACTGCTGGTGCTACCACTACAGGATTTGCTGCTAATTGGTCTTCTGTTGCTGGTACTGGAGCTACTCCAGTTGCTGACTTTGTTGTCCCTGGTGACGGTTCTACGCTTTACAATGCTGTTAGTGTTAACTTCCAAAATACTTCGCTTAATGCTGAAGGTAGTACTGAATTCGAATGGACGCTTGCTGGTCCTGAAAATGGCACATACAACACTCGAGAATTTGGCTACACTTTCCTATCAAACGGTAACTACACATTAACTCTTAAAGTGACTACCTGTGACAACCAAATAAGCACTGTATCTAAATCATTTACTGTGGTTTCTCCTACTACGCCTACTAGTCTTGACTTCGTTGCTAGCAACCAAAGACCGGCTCTAGGTGACGCTACTACCCTTACCGCTACTAGCGATAAAGCTAACAACTGGGAATGGTCTATCTTCCCTGCTACTGGTTGGGCTCTTGATGGTCAACCAAACACATCTAACAGCCGTGAGGTTACTTTTAGCCAACCAGGTGCTTATACCGTGCAGTGTAGAGCTTATAACTCTACCAACGAACTAGCCTCTGAAGCTACTGTGGTTAAAACTTCTTATATCATCGTTGTTCAACATTGTATTCCTATCATTGGTGTTACTACTTCTACTGACGTTTCTATTAGCTACGTAAGTGTTGAAGATCCTATCTCTGGTAGTAAATTCGAAAACCCAAGCTCTACTGGTGTTGCTTATACTGACTTCTCTGACCTTGGTGCTCTTGAACTTAACTTCGGTGGTACTTATAACTTCGAAGTGAAAAGAGCTTCTAACGTGAACCCAATGTCTCGTAAAATATGGATCGATTGGAACGTAGATGGTGACTTTGACGATGCTGGTGAACTTGTAGCTACTGAAGCTACTGGTACATCTATGTCCTGGATGGGTTCTATCGTAGTACCTAATGCAGCTACTGCTTTTGAAGCTAATACCCGTCTTAGAGTTGGTGTGTCTTATAATACTGACCTAAACGAACCTTGTGGTGCCTCTTCTAACCCAAGTGCTAACAGAGTTGGTGAATTTGAAGATTACCTTATACGTGTAGTAAATGATGGTGACGCTCCAGTTATTACCTTAAACGGTGCTGATACCGTTTTTGTAGAACAAAATGCTAGCCCTGCTTATATGACTGCCGGTGCTACTGCTATTGACCCTTCTCAAGGTGATGTATCTGCTAACTTAGTTATGACTACTGACCTTGACCAGTCACTTGCTGGTGTATACTACGAAGTATGGAACGCCATGGATGCTTCTGGTAATGCTGCAGATCCAGTAACTAGAGTAATTTATGTGGTGGCAGATCAAACTGCTCCTGTTATTACTATAAACGCTGCTGCTGATACTACTATCGAAGTTGGTACTCCTTGGGTTGACCTTGGTGCTACTGCTCTTGATAACAAAGAAGGTGACCTTACCTCTGCTATCGTTACTACTGGTATGGTAGACGAAAACTTGCTTGGCGATTATATAATTACTTACAGTGTTCAAGATAACCAAGGTAACGGTTCTAATGCTACGCGTACTGTGCGTGTTGTCGATACGCAAGTTCCTGTTATTGATAATGCTAACGCTGACAAGTCTTCTGCTTGCTGGACTGTTGAAGTTCAACTTCAAAACATCTTCGCAGACATCACCACAGCTAGCGATAACTACAACGGTCTTGGTAATGGCTTAACGTTTACTGCTAACCCTGCCTCACCTCAAGGTGGTGCCGCTGTTGATACTCGTTTCCAAGGTACTACTTCAGTTACTTATACTGCAACTGACGAAAGTGGTAATGTAACTACTCAATGTGTAGACTACGTAGTAAGAGATTACATCGCTCCTGAAATAGACTTGCGTACTCTTGACGTAATAAATCACAGAGTAAATACTCCTTACGTACCTGTAGCTGCTACTGCTAATGACAACTTGTACTCTAGTACTCAAATCAGTTTGACTTCTAGCTCTAATGTAGATGCATATACACTTGGAACTTACCAAGACACTTACACTGCTACGGATGCTGCTGGTAACACTTCTACCAAAGTAAGAACAGTTAATGTAATTGATGATGTAAATCCTAAGATATCAGGGAAAAACGGATCTGTTGTTCGTCTTGGTGTTGGCTCTGCGGCTAATGCACTAGATTACATCACCTTCACAGATAACTACGATGCTCCAGCTGATCTATTAGCTAATCATAAATTGATATACAACGACATCAACTTAATGGAAGCGGGCACTTACTCTGCCGTATTTAGCACAAAAGACAACTCGAGTAACGTATCTAATGAGTTCACACTCTATTTTGATGTACAGTATAAATACGATGTAATCACAAATAGCGTAGGCGATATCACTTTAGATAACCTAATGAGTGTTAATCCTAATCCTACTTCTGGTAACGTCAATATCAACGTGAATCTTCCTGAAAATGAAGAAATCACACTAGCAATATTTAACACTATGGGTCAGCAAGTAGCTCTAGTGAAAAACGGTAAAGCTGAAAATGGAACATTTAACGTAAGCCTTGCTAACCAAGCTAACGGTATATACTACGTGAAAATGAACGTTCAGGACAAAATCGTAACGAAGAAAATCATTCTGAACAAATAAGATTATCCAATCTTAAACCAATATTAAAGGCTCGACTTTCGTCGAGCCTTTTTTATATTATTATTTTGCAACCTTTTGGTAACACCTGTGTCTAATGTAAAACAAGAGCAAATTGATTAGTGACGAAGAACTTATAACAGGTTGTAAGGAACAAAATCAACGAGCTCAGAAAATGCTCTTTGAAAAGTATGCCGATAGAATGATGGCAGTTTGCATGAGGTACACCAAAAACCAAGAAGACGCAAAAGACTTGCTTCAAGATGGTTTTTATAAAGTCTTTGTAAACATCAAAAAGTTTAAAGGGAATAGTAGTATCACAACTTGGATGACTCGTGTTTTTATTAACCTAGCTATAAATAAACAGCGACTAGGAAGAAATAAATATGACCACCTTGAGTTTGACCCTTCCAAAGAAAAAGTTTTCGAGGAAGCCTCTGAACCTGAAAAGCAACCCGAACCAGAAACGGTTCTCGCTGCTCTTAATAAACTTCCTGATATTTATAAAACTGTATTAAACATGTATGCTATCGATCAACTATCTCACAAAGAAATAGCCAAGCAATTGGGTATATCTGTGGGATCTTCTAAAAGCAGACTTTCCAGAGGACGTGTAATGCTAAATACTTTGTTAAACAACAAATAGAGGCTTTAGATTGGATAATTTACAACATATCGACAACCTGCTCAAACAAGCGTCACAAGTGCCCGCCAATGCCTTAGTGACCGCCTCTGATTGGGCTGCTGTCGAGAAAAAATTGAAGCAGCGAAAGAACCGCATTTACGCTATGTGGTTCTTTCTAGCTTTGATTTGTGCTGGAACTGTAATTGGGCTTATTGTCACCAATATCCACTCTTTACAAACCAATCCTAATAACCACGTTGTTGCTGATACAAAGACAGAAGTGATTGATAATGCCCATTTAAGTCAGTCCCCGAATAAAGAAAATGACTACGACATTTCTACCACAGATGAAATCGACATTAACAAACTGTTAGAACACAACAAAACGACAGAGCCCAACGAGACGACAGAAGCTCAAATAAGCATAGACGAAGTGTCAAGATTCGGTCTGTTAGAAGAATCTACTCCAACCCGTGAAAAGACATCAATAAAAACTTCTGCAGACGAAGGACGTTTGGAGATATTCAACCTTCTGCCAATTTCAGCCACTTTCACTCAGCCAAATCTCCCTGTACCGAGTAAGCAACATATAGGCTATTCGGATGTGTCGTTGCCTACAGACAAATCTGAACTACAGTCACACTGGGAAATGGGTCTCTCGTTTACACCGGGTTTGTCAAATAAGATAGCTTCCGTAAACAACGCTCTATCATATCTTATAAACCCAACGTATAATAATACGGTTAAGCTAGGCGAACAAGCTGCCTTTAGTAATACATTTGGTTTCAATACACAATATCACCGTTCTCAATGGTTTATAGCTTCAGGTTTATTTATGACCCAAAGAAATGAGAGAATTGATTATAACTACAAAATTGAAATAAGTCCTACTTATGACAACGACATTTTTAATAAGTTCTTGCCCGTTGTTCCAGGAGCCCAAGAGTCTATCGTGTACTCCGGGTCAAATTCATATCATTTTATAGAAATACCGATAAGCATAGGGTACAAGCAGTCTGTTTCACCTACTTTTGAGATAAGAACACAGGTTGGTCTCTCCTATATGGCCTTGCTCAACAGAGAGGGTAAGAAAGGTAATTTCACCACACTGAGATTAGACGATTTAAAAAATTTGCAGTTTAACCAACATAATATAGCCGCCAATATCAAGACTGGTCTATATCTCAACAAGCCTCGTTTTGTTGTAGGAGTAGAACCATTATTTGGCATAAATATTAACTCACTGCGATCTCCAGAAACTTCTGCAATCAAAACCAATCCATATGGATACGGTGTGAATCTAACTACTGCTGTAAAATTATTTAGATTATGAGGGGCATAATATTACATATCATACTCCTTCTCACTGCGATAGGTTCACAAGCTCAAGTTATGAGCCCACTGGGCAAGGGACTACCCGCCGCACCCGACAAAATAGCCAATCACAAAAATGGCCTGGTAGCTGCATATGATGACAGGGATGGCAACATTAATATTCAGATATGGAATGGCGACTTTTGGCACTCATTACCCACTCCTATGTTGCCTAAAACTGGGGATTATCAGATAACTGATATTGTAAGTTTTGGTGACGAAATATACTTAATGACTAGCTACACAACTTATATAAGTGGTGTAACTAAAAACAGTATTCTCAAATGGGATAATAACTCTTGGTTAAACACCACAAATGCTACAATTAGTGATAGTAGATCATTGAATAGCTTCTTTGTACAAAACGGTATTCTGAAGTGTGTAGGTGTATTCCAAAACACAAATACAGAATCCAACGTAGCTCAATATGTAAATGATGCTTGGGAAATGCAGGGGAATCTCATTACCAGCAACCTTACTAAAGACTCATTCATAAGTGTAGTAAAAAATGGCGACCGTTTATTCGCGACCGGCACTTTTACCAATCCCCAAAACAACAACCTATCTCTAGTAGAATGGAATGGTACCAAGTGGACAACTACCAATTTTCCTCCATTTTTACAACAAAATATTGCTCTTGGGTCATATAATGACAAGGTGGTAGCTTATGGTACCTCAACTTTCAATACTGCTCCTATTAAAATAAACGATAATGGAAATTGGAAAGATCTGGATGCCGGTTTGCAAGATATATCGATACGAAATATCACACAGTTTGCCGAGTTAGACAACCAATTGCTTGCACTTGGTTCGTTTGTAGATAACTCAAATGCTCAACAGACCAATTTATTATTGTATGACGGGCAGCAGTGGAAACCATCCACTATCACTTTGCCCCACATAGACGAAATACACTCTTTTGGTAAGACCGTAGCTCTATCAGGAGATTATGACGACAATGGTTTATTGCGAGGTGTCGCACAGGTACACGTGAATATGTCCCAGATTATCACACGTGTTTTTGAAGATAAAAATGGTAATTGTACCAAAGATGCTAATGAGTCATGGATTAAACATCATCCAGTGAAGCTTAACGAAGCTAGTCTTATCAGTACAGGAGAAAATGGTGTGATGTACGCTCGTGTAGCGTCAAACAATACGTATAAACTTAACGCAGCTGAGTACAGACACTATGTGCCTACGTGTGACGACATAACATTAGAAGTCACAGAAAATGCAACCTATTATGGTTCTGCACTTGGCGTACGCCAAACTCTCGGCATTACCGATGCGGCGATATATCTAACTGATAATGCTGGAAACACTTATCAGCCGGGAGATCAAAAAAACGCAACACTTTGTGTCAATAATTTTGGTAGTCAACCCCTTACTGATGCGATCATTTCGTTAGATTTACCTGCTGGTTTAGGAAACTTTGTTTCCAGCACCACTCCAACTAATATTATAGATGATGTCGCTCAGTGGTCTGTAGACCTATCGGCTAATACACAAACCTGTATCGACTTAGCATATAATCTCAATGGTACCGATGACTTAAAGCTAAAAGCTCAGATTAATCCGCAATCTGGAATCGCCGATGCTGAAATTAATAATAATCAAGCAGAGTTTACCTACTACTCTAGCCAAGAAGAACTTAAGACTAAATATTGCTTAAATGGTAAAGCTATAGAGCCAAATGAGAAGAACCTCAATTATAAAATCAGCTACAAAAACGATAATGCAGCAACGGTAACGGCTATAAAAGTAGTAGATATCCTAGATGATGATATTATAAGAAGTGTAGAAGGTATATACATTAAAACAAGTCACGCAACTGACGCAACAATCTACTCTGATTACGACTTTGTAACCAATGATGCAGGGAATACTGTGCTCAAAATCGTAACTACCATAGAAAACATAGCAATACCGCCTTCATCTGTAAATGAAGCCCTTGCAGGAGCCTTTGTAGACTACCAAATAGGTATAAGAAGTGACCTTATGGATGAGGATGCTGAAATATGCAATACAGCTAAAATTTATCTTGCTTTTGAGAATGGTGTTTTTGATGAGCCCATCACGACCAATACAGTTTGCAGTTTCTTTGGCGAAACATTAACTACAACTAACACAACCGATCAATATTTGCTATCTAATGCACTAACCATAGGGCCAAATCCAGTTACGGACCACATTAACATATCAAACAGTAGTTCTGAGGTTATACAACTTCAACTTGTAAATAGCCTTGGTAAGCAAATAGATACTTCTGAAGTTAACAAGAAATCAAGTATGGATATGGATGTTAGTTCATTAGCCTCAGGCATTTATTTTGTATACGCCAATGGCCTGTTTGCTCAGAAAGTTATCATTCAGTAGGTAGCTACTGCCAACGACGCCAGACTCAGCCTCAACCCCTTTACATCTAGCAATACTTCACCGCACGAAATCATAGTAGATCCCGTAGTGATTACATCATCTATTAAAAGAACGTGTTTATTTTCTAACAGCTCGGGAGTATTAACCCGAAAGAGTTCCTTGGCGTTGATATAGCGTTCATATCGTTTCTTTTTAGTTTGTGTAACATTGTATCGCTCTCTCGTTACTGCATCACTCGCAACAGGTATTTGTGTTACTTCATGAAGCCCGCGACATAGTAATTCAGCCTGATTATATCCTCTTTCCCGCTGTCGTTTATTATGAAGTGGAATGGGAATCAGAACATCAACGTTGGCTAGCAGATCATTTTTGTTTAACGCCCAACCCAACCATTTTCCCATCTCAATTCCTAGCTCCCTATTACCGCGATATTTGAGTTCGTGCATAAGCCTTTGTACTGCACCACCTTTGCCATATGTCAAATAAGCCGTAGCGACATCCGTTTTTATACTACCCCAAAATTTCTTGGCCACCGCATTATCTTTCTGTTCAAACGACTCAAAACGCGGAAGTTCAAACTCGCAGAAATCACATATAAATTTTTCTTGTTGGCTGAGGTAGCCTTGGCAGCAAATACACAGATTAGGAAATAGCAATTGTCCAATTGACGCTAATAAATTTTTCATATTCCCTTCAAATTAAACGAAATACATGACCTTTGTCAAATAATTATGTTCGAAGACAGAGAAAAAACCCATATCAGTGAATTAGGTGAATTTGGATTAATAGATCACCTCACCAAAAAGTTTGAGAGCACCAAACCCGAAACAATTCTCGGAATAGGCGATGATGCGGCAATTACTGCAAGTGACTTTAGGCATCAAGTCATTAGCACCGATATGTTTGTAGAAAACATACACTTTGATATGATGTACTCACCTCTAGTACACATTGGGTATAAATGTATATCCTCTAGCATAAGTGACATATGTGCAATGAATGCTACGGCTAGTCAGGTTTTGGTTTCTATAGCCTTATCGAGCAAATATACCCTACAAGCAGCTGAGGAGTTATACGCTGGAATGCACGCAGCTTGCGAAAAATATGGTGTAGACCTCATAGGGGGAGATACTAGCAGCTCTGTAATAGGGATGTGCATAAACGTAACCGCTATAGGATATGCCAATGAAGAAACTATCGTAAAACGAAGTGGAGCCAAAGAAGGCGATTTGTTATGCGTGTCGGGAGATTTAGGTGGAGCGTATATGGGCTTACAGATACTTGAACGTGAAAAGCAAGTTTTTTTGGAGAATAACGAGATGAAACCCGATCTAGAAGGCAAAGACTACATAGTAGGGAGACAATTGCGTCCAGAAGCTCGTAAAGACATCATAGACCTTTTTAACGAATTAGAAATACGTCCTACTTCTATGATAGACATTAGCGATGGTTTGAGCAGTGAGATTTTTCACCTGTGCAAACACTCTGAAGTAGGAATGAAAGTATATGAAGAGAAGCTTCCAATAGACCAACAGACGTATGATACAGCTATCGAATTTAACCTAGCACCAACCACTTGTGCTATGAATGGTGGGGAAGACTATGAATTGCTATTCACTGTTCCTCAGTCCGCATATGATAAGCTGAAAAACTCCATGGACATTAGTATTATCGGCTATTGTACCGCTGTACACGAAGGCAAGGAGCTCATTACCAAATCTGGAAATGTAGTGTCGTTAGAAGCTCAAGGTTGGGAAAACTTCACAACCACCACGACCAAGAGTGATGAAACCCAAACAGAAGATTAGATATATTTGTTGAGCAAAGCTTCTAGTTCTTCGGCGGTATGGTAACCTGTTCTGTCATAGACTTCTTTACCATCCTTATATACCTTTATTAGTGGAATAGCATTTATCTTGAAATGGCTTGATACCTCCAGGCTCTTATCTGTATCTACTTTGAGAATCACCAAGTTGTCGCCATACTTCTCTTTCATTGTTTCTATGTGAGGGGCCATCATTTTACACGGACCACACCAGGGTGCATAAAAATCTACTAAAACAACTTTACCCGCCTGCACAGCCTCATTATAGGCTGCTAACGTATAACCAGAGTTCGATTTTTTCTTATCAGCTACTACAGCGTATCCACTGCTTTGCCAGGTAAGTATACCTCCTTTTAGGTCGTGTACGGTATACCCCATAGTTTTTAGTTGCTCAGCCGCACGTGCACTTCTGCCACCTGATTTGCAGTATACCAACACCTCTTTGCCTTTATCTAATGCTCCTGCCTTTTGCTCAAAATCTGCTCCATTTACGTCGATATTCTCAGCTCCTGCTATGTGATTGGTCATAAACTCATCTGGTGTTCTCACATCTACGAGTGTGTACTTTTTGCTCTCCACTTTTTCTGCAAAAGCGGCTACATCAGTTTGTGCTTCCTTAGCTTGATTCACTCCACAAGCCGAAGCAAAAATTAGTGCTAGTGCTGCTAAGCTTAGTTTTATATTTTTCATTATTTATTTATTTCTAAAATATCTTCTATGATCGTTCTGTCATTGCAAAGTTTAGGAATCTTATGTTGACCGCCCAACTTTTGCTTGTTTTTTAACCACGTGTAAAATGTTTTTGGCCTACACACCACAATATCGGGTAAACCTAAGGCCATATTGCCCGCTCTTTTAGCTTCGTAATCTGAGTTAGCACTTCGTATGGTCTCGTCTAAGACGCTAGTGAAATAAGCTAAATCCTCCGGCTCTTGCTCAAACTCTATGGCCCATTGGTGCTTGCCCTTACCTTCTCCTGAATGATAAACGGGTGCAGCAGTAAATTCTGACACGATTGCCCCTGTTTTTTGTTGAGCTACAGTAATAGCCTGCTCCGCAGTATGTACCATAAGCTCCTCACCAAATGCATTGATGAAACTCTTGGTACGTCCTGTTATTTTTATTCGGTGGGGATTCTTGCTTGTAAATTGTATGGTATCTCCTATGACATACCTCCAGAGACCTGCATTGGTATTAAGCACCACCGCATAGTTTTCCCCGAGTTCTATCTCATCTAGCCACAGTGTTCTTGGATTATCTATTCCAAACTCTTTCATAGGAATAAACTCATAAAAGATGCCGTAATCCAGCATTAAAGCCATGTCCTCCGTGGCTGAATCCTGTATGGCGAAAAAGCCTTCAGACGCATTATACGTTTCTCTATAGGCAATCTTTCCGCCTATCAACGACTCAAACTGATCCTTATATGGGTGAAAATTTACGCCACCGTGCACATACAGCTCCAGATTGGGCCATACCTCTAATATGTTTTTAGCACCCGTTTTTTGTAATATTCCTTTGAGTAATAACAAGGTCCAAGAGGGTACACCAGATATATTGGTTACATCCTCTGTGCAGGTACTGGCTATCATTTTTTGCATTTTGTCTTCCCAATTGGGTAACAAAGCAATGTCCATACTCGGTGTTGCCAAAAAACTAGCGATAAACGGCATGTTATTCATCATAACAGCACTTAGATCTCCATAATAGGAATTAGCACTCAGCGTATTTACCTCATGACTCCCCCCTACTATAAGCCCCTTACCTTGGAATACTTTAGCCTCAGGATGCGTATGATAATACCACGCCAACACGTCTCTACTGCCCATAAATTGGCACTCTTCTAACGCTTCATAGCTTACCGGGATAAACTTACTTTTATCGGCAGTAGTGCCACTCGATTTTGCAAACCAACTAATCTCACCCGGCCATAATACACTGGACTCTCCCTTCATAATACGCTGTATATAAGGTTTGATATCATCGTATGTTACTAATGGTACTCGCTCACGCCACTGCTTTATGGTTTTTACATCATTTAGCTTAAGGTCTTTGCCATAGCTAGTTTTTTTTGCCTCGCTAAGCAGTTGCTCAAACATCCTATGCTGTACCTCCTCCCCATGGGCAAAATTGTATGTCATATCTGACATCCTTTTTTTCAGATACCAAGCCATAAACGAATTGACAAAACCCAGCATTGCTACTTGCTAAACGAACAAATGAAATCTCTAATGAGTAAAAAGCTCTTATCGTAGTAGGGGCCCAATTTCAAATTAGCCGCATTGTCGGCTGGTATATGGTAGTGCTTGTAATCCCCCATTAAGTAAATGAAAAACGACGGCACCCCCAATTCAGAAAAGAAATAATGGTCGCTATTGGCCGCCTTGCCTCTTGATTTTATTTTGGGTAAATAATCGTTGGTGGTATTAATATTCACCAAACGCTCAAAATCTGATTTGAATACTGAACCATTCACGATAGTAGCTCCTTGTTCTCCGCTACCCATCAAGTCCATGTTGAACACAAACTTGGTTTTGCTCAAGGGCACAATAGGATTTTTCACATAATGCAAAGACCCTACTAGGCCTGCCTCCTCCGCCCCAAAAGCCACAAATGCTACTGAATATTTCTGAGGATTATTTACAAAGTATTGTGCCATATCTATGAGCATACTGATACCGCTAGCATTATCATTTGCCCCATAAAAAATAGCCTCACCCATTTTACCTAAATGGTCGTAATGACCACAAAATATTATCACACTATCAGGGTACTCCGTTCCGGGAACATATCCATAAACATTCTGAGTTGTATAATCTTTTATAAGCTCGCTTTTCACTTCAAGGGAAATATCCTTGGTCATTTGATCAAAAGCACTTGCCAATAGCCAGATTTCTGCATTCTTAGCTTGCTCGCGACCTACACTCCAAGTCAAACTCTCCTTTAGCCATATCATATCAGCATCTACACATTTGCGTATTTCCTTAGCATTGCTGGCAGCTATTTCATCTTTAGGATCGTAGCTGCTTATCACGGGGATGTACCCTTTTCTTACTGCTCGTTTTACTTTTTTGGCAACATTGGTGGAGCTGAGCATACGCTGCGATACATAAAACACCTTACCTGCTACGTTGGCACTTCCACTATTGGGAGCGGTGAGGTAATCTACTCCTGCCACTAGTTCCTTATTGTCCAAGACTATCTTTGTTTCTGTAATTGTATTTACATCCAGCGAAAAAGGCTGCAGATAGTTAGTCGTTTTAGATGATAGGCCTATTTTCTTGAAATGCTCCGCAATGTACGTTGCCGCTTTTTGCTCACCTTGGTTGATATAACCTCTACCCGCCATTTCATCGGTACATAAATCTGCGATAATTTGTTGAGCTTTGGCTCGATGCTGAGCCTGGAGTGTATATGCCGTGAGCAGAACCACAAGCAAGGTAACTGTCCGTCTGTATGTTGTGATAATCATTAGTTTTGCGAAGCTAACGATAAATGAAGACAATGAGATTAAGAATTTTCATAGTATCTAACCGACACATCAAGCTATATAACACGTGAGTTTACAAAACATAGAAATACTGAGTGTGGTCATGAATTTGATATTCTTATACCTCTACATTCAAGAAAATAAGTTTGGATGGTTATGTGGCATAGTAGGCTCACTCCTCGGAGCCTATATTGTGTATTGTGTAAATCTATATTCTGAGATGGGTCTATACCTATTTTATGCCGTAATGGGTGCATTTGCATTCGTAGTATGGCAGGTGAAGGATGGCGAAAACTTTGTGATAAGGCGAATGAAGCCTCAGATGATCATACTTACCATCATTACGGGAATTGTATTGAGCTTAGGGCTTGGATATCGCATGTCAAGCACCGATGCCGAAAAACCCTTTTGGGATGCTATCAGCACGGTGTTTGGCGTAATTGCTACGTTTTTGGAAATTTATAAATACTACGTAGCTTGGAGTTTTTGGGTAGTTATAAATGTGTATTCTACGTTTTTGTACTTTTCTACCGAGTTGTACTTTTATGCTGGTCAGGGAGTATTGTACACCATTATGTCGGTATATGGATTACTGGCTTGGAAAAAAAAGATTAACTCAGTATGATACTGCATCTCGTAGGACCACTCCGATATCTGCTACCTAAACACGTTTCTGCTATCACCTTATGGCCATTTATTGTGTTCAGAAATGGAGCTGATAAAACCAATACCCGAATATAAAACCATGAACGTATTCATATTAAGCCACAAATAGAGCTGTTGGTGCTCCCATTTTACTTGATTTATCTTAGCGAATATCTCTTTTTGCTCATTAAGCATCGCCATTATGATACGGCCTATCGTTCCATCTCTTTTGAGAAAGAAGCTTACACCTATGACCGAGAATCAACGTACCTCCTAAAACGTAAGTTATGGGGTATGTGGCGAGAATAATTAAAGTACTTCTTGCATCTCATTTGCTTGTTCTAATTGGCGAAGTAGCAACTGTTTGTTTTCTTTTTCCGCTACGATTTTCAGATTAGCCAGTCCTGCCTCAAAATCAGGTGCTACCATTTTTTCAATCGCGTAATTGAATAATGTAAAGGGATAACTCTGCTTAGATATCATCACCCATTTTACGCTAGTACGATTACCTTTCTCATCTAGTAGAAAATATCCGCTCGTAGGATTACCGTCAAAATAAAAGGTATAATCCAATCGCTCCTTGCCCGATATTTTGTCCATTTTCATTTTGCCCTTGCCTACACCCTTGTTTTCAGATGACCACGAGTACCGCTGATTTTGACTGCCCACTTTACCTATATAGGTGCGTACCTGATTAGTATCTTTCCTGTACCAAGCATCCCATTTTTTCCAATTCTCAAAATTTGCCACTTGCTCAAAAATCACTTCTCGTGTAGCATCTATCTCAATGGAGCGTACCACTTGTTTTTCGCTAGGAGCGAAGAGTGCCGCTAGTAGCAATGCCCCCAGGGTTATCAAAACAAAGTAACCTAATCCTTTTAATACCTTCATACCATTAAATCCTAAATGTGGATACAAATTTGCACCAAATTCTTACACGTACATCACATTTTATTACCCGTAGATAATCCTAAATTTGCACACCTGCTGGCAACGGTAGCCAAACATCACTTTGCAGTATGATAACTACTGCCAGCTGAATAAGAACAATACGAAATACAACTTAAACACAATAAACATGGAGAACGGACTTTATGCCAAAATGAATACTTCTAAAGGAAGTATCTTGATTCAACTCGAATTTGAAAAAACACCACTTACGGTAGCCAGTTTTGTAGGCCTTGCCGAAGGAAAAATAGAAAATACCGCCAAGGATGCAGGCGTACCTTACTATGATGGTATCACTTTTCATAGGGTGATACCCAACTTTATGATACAGGGTGGCGATCCTATGGGTATGGGCATGGGCGGTCCCGGATATTCTTTCAAAGATGAGTTTCACCCAGACCTAAAGCACACAGAACCAGGTATACTCTCAATGGCAAATGCAGGCCCGGGTACTAATGGTAGTCAGTTTTTCTTAACTGTGGCTCCTACACCTCACTTAGATGGCAGACACTCTGTATTTGGTAAGGTAGTAGACGGCATGGACGTAGCTTACGCTATATCAGATGCACCAAGGGACGGGAGAGATATGCCAACTGATCCTATTTTCATAAACACGATGGAAATTATTCGTGTAGGTGAAGCTGCGGAAGCTTTTGACGCTGCCAAAACCTTCGAAGAATTGAAATAATGAAAACAATAGATTCATACAACTTTGCGGGAAAACGAGCACTCATACGTGTAGACTTCAATGTACCGCTTGATGCTGATAGAGCCATAACCGATGACAGTCGTATGACGGCTGCATTGCCTACTATAAGTAAAATATTGGCCGATGGCGGTTCTGTTGTGCTTATGTCGCACCTTGGCAGACCAAAAACGGGCCCTGAGGAGAAATACTCACTTCAACACCTCGTACCTCATTTAGAAAAGCTGACCAATGCCACTGTGACTTTTTCTGATGATTGCATCTCAGATGATGCGGTAAGTACTAGCCAAAATTTAGCAGCGGGGAGCATTCATTTGCTAGAAAACTTGCGTTTTTACAAAGAGGAGACCGCTGGTGATGTTGACTTTGCTAAGAAACTAGCTGCTCACGGAGATATCTATGTGAACGATGCCTTTGGTACAGCACATAGAGCTCACGCTAGTACTGCTATCGTTGCGGCATCTTTTGCCGATAAGTGCTTCGGACTATTGATGGCCAAAGAAGTAGCCAATGCTCAAAAACTAATGAGTGCTCCCGACAGACCATTTACAAGTATAGTAGGTGGGGCTAAGGTGAGTGATAAGATTCTCATCATAGAAAACCTACTCAACATTGTGGACCACATCATCATAGGTGGTGGTATGGCATACACCTTCTCTGTAGCCAAAGGCGGTAGCATAGGTGATTCACTCTTTGAGGCGGATAGAGTAGATAAATGTGCCGAGATACTAGCCAAGGCAGCCGAAAAAGGAGTACAGATACATCTACCAACAGATAATGTGATAGCCGATGCATTTAGCAATGAAGCTAACCAAAAGTTATGCGACGGTTCAGCTATTCCAAACGGATGGATGGGGTTGGATATAGGCGATGACTCTTCTAAAGCTTTTGCGGAGGTACTTCATAACTCCAAAACGATATTGTGGAACGGCCCCATGGGTGTGTTTGAGATGACGAGTTACGAAGCTGGGACCAGAGCTGTAGCCGAGGCTGTCGCCACTGCTACCCGAAGAGGAGCATTCTCACTCATAGGCGGTGGAGATAGTAGTGCGGCGGTCAAAAAATTTGGGTACACTGACGATGTTAGCTATGTATCCACCGGTGGTGGTGCTTTACTCGAGTTTTTTGAGGGTAAAGAGTTGCCTGGTATTGCGGCGATAGAGGGGTAGGTATGTGAGAAGCAAACCTATCCGACGAGCAGAAATTTACTTTTTTTGAAACTTACTGAACTTCTAATTCTATTTAAGAATTAGAAGTTCAATTTCACCTTTTGCTGGTCAATAGCATAACTTTCATTGCTAAAACCTGGTACACTAACGCTCAATGTTACTTAATTTTAAACAGATTAAAAATCTGTGCAAATCAGCCTAATCCGTTCGTCGCGGCGAATCAGCATGTAATCTTTAGTTCGACGTCACATTAGTAGTCCGTAGCCCATTAAGTGTGAGTTGAATTCTATCGATACACCTCCAAACGAGGATTACACCTCGCTAAAAAAAATGCTCATTGACTAGTCAATTTCCGACGCTCTCGTTTTTGAAAATTAGCCGTTATATAAAAAACAATACACTTATTTATTATCTTACTATCAACACTTTAACACCCTTCACTCATAATTATGTTTCGTAAAATAATTAACTTTTAGCAGGTTCATTTACGCAAAGCACACCTACTTGCGTTGCTAATATGTCACAAGTTCAAAGTATCATCACAGGGTCGGGTCATTATTTGCCCAATAAGGTAATGCCCAATGAGTCGTTTGGCTCTCATTCATTTTATACCGAAAAAGGTGAGCCTTTCTCAAATGAGACCGCTGATATCATTCGTAAATTTTATGATATAACCGGCATACAAGAAAGAAGATACTTAGAAGAAGACCTTAAGTCATCGGACATGGCCGCGTTCGCTGGTAAAAAAGCAATAGCCGCTGCGGGGATAAACCGTGAGGATATAGACCAAGTAATCGTGGCTCACAATTTTGGAGATATACGTCACGGCTCATTGGTGCCAGACCTTATGCCTAGTTTGGCAGCAAAAGTGAAAAACCTACTGAACATTAAGAACCCTAGTTGCGTTGCCTATGATATAATATTTGGTTGCCCAGGATGGGTACAGGCAATGATACAAGCAGACATCTATATCAAGAGTGGAAATGCTCAGCACTGTTTGGTGATAGGCACTGAGGCTTTGTCCCGTGTGGTAGATCCTTCGGACAGAGATTCTATGATATTTGCTGATGGAGCAGGTGCTTTTGTGCTTTCTGCTGGTGAAGGGTCTGTAGCCGCTAAAACTGGAATGCTCACTCACGCCAGTGTTACCCACGCTATGCAGGATGTGAACTATCTGAGCATGGGAGAGAGCAACAAGGCCGAAGAAGCTGATAACCTGTACATCAAAATGCAGGGTAGGAGAATATACAATTACGCTCTTTTGGAAGTGCCAAAAGCCATAAAATCTTGTCTGGATAAAGCAAATGTTCATATAGATGATGTGTCTAAAGTACTTATCCATCAGGCTAACGAAAAAATGGATATGGCTATCGGTGATAGATTATATTCGCTGTACGGATACGATGAGATGCCCAAGGATAAAATGCCCATGAACATACAAAAAATGGGGAATAACTCCGTGGCTACAGTACCAGTGCTGTACGATATGATTGCCAACGGAGACTTGGATGGCCACTCGTTCGGATCTGGTGATTTGCTTGTAATGGCATCTGTAGGTGCTGGAATGAGTATCAATGCATTTTTATATAGAATACCTTAAACAAAACATAAATGGAAAACACATTTGGGATTGACGATATCGCCTTTAAGGCACCTTCACTCTACTTGCCTATTCAAGATCTAGCAGAGCAAAGGGGAATAGACCCAAATAAACTTACCAAAGGGCTTGGCTTGACCAATATGTCAATGTGTGACGTAGATGAGGACATTGTTACATTGTCAGCTGCTTCGGTCATTAAATTATTACAACAAAATCCAGATATAAAGCCTGAAGACATAGGTAGAATATATGTGGGTACTGAGAGTAGTATAGATGGTGCTAAACCCATAGGTACGTACATACACCAATTGGTTTCCGACTATTTCGAAGCACAGCACGTAGATACCTCTAAAATGAAGCACGTAGATGTTATTGATATGACGTTTGCGTGTATTGGTGCGGTAGATGCTATGCACAACTCGCTGTACTACCTCTATGCTGAGCCAGATAAGGTAGCCATAGTAGTAGCAGCCGACATTGCCAACTACGATCTCGCATCACCAGGAGAGTACACCCAAGGAGCAGGTGCATTATCCGTACTGCTCAAAAAGAATCCATCACTTGTACAAGTGGGTAAAAAATGGGGAACCTCCGTAAAAAGTGAGCACGATTTCTTTAAGCCCATTAGGTACCAGATGCAAAACAATGAAATCATTGAACTGCACGACGAAAAACCTGTATTTGATGGACAGTTTTCTAACGACACCTACCAAAACAGAATTACGGAAGCGTGGGAACAGTTTAGTACCGAAGAAAGCTTGAGTGATTACGAGCAGTTACTCTTTCATCTACCTTACGCCTATCACGGTAGACGTATAATATCATCTATTAAGCAAAAAGAACTTGTAGAGCAAGGCACTTTTGAAACGGTATGTAAGGAGAATGACATAGACCCTAATGATGAGCAGGTTAGCCGATTGTTTGGCAAGACACCATATTACAAAAATTGGGTAAAAGAGACCATAGCAGCAGGAGACCGTCTCTCATCAGAAATGGGAAACCTGTATACTGCCAGTATATTTTTGAGTCTACTGAGTTATTGCACGTCATCGCAAATAGCGGAAGGTAATACCGTACTCTTCTTTGCTTACGGAAGTGGTTCTAAAGCCAAAGTTTTTGAGGGTACAATTGCTGCAGGTTTTGCTGCAAAAGCGGCCTTATGGAGGGTAGACGAAGTTCTTGCTCAACGCAAGCAAGTAACATTTGACGAATATATTTCTCTCCGATCCAAAAAGGTGGAAACACCACTATCAGAACAAAATGAGATTATACAAGTGGCTTCTGGTGTGAGCCCCACCAACAAGTTTGAACGCACCTACACGTTCAAGTCAAAGTGATCTGCCTTTAGCCTGCAGATAGCGATTTATGGCTATTACAATAAACCAAGCAATTATGCTTTTTATAATAGCTCCAGGCAAAAGCTCTATGACTACTTTTAACGGGCTCGAAGCAGATCCGCCGTGGTAAAACATCACTAACACACCTAATGCTACAATGACAGCGTGTATCGCTCCAAAATACAGTAGGTCGTGCTTATGCTGACGTGGTGTTGGAATAAAAGCAGCTAGGGCAAAGCCTGTAAAAAAACCTAGCGGCCAAGAGCTGAAGTACTCCCATCCCGCACCACCATTAAATACGGGTACTCCCACAATTCCCAAAGCCAAATACATACCTATCATTCCTAGTCTGAACCTTATGGGCAAATAATAATACGCTAAGCATACTGCTAAGGTCTGTAGGGTGAATGTAATGGAGTAACCTACATCTAAATCCACCTTGGCACCCAAAGTGAGGAGCAACAAAAAAGCACCCGCTAATAGCAGGTGCTTTAATGTAAATGGTGAAGTCGTCTTATTTTTGAGCATCGGCGTAGCCAAATACTTTTTTAAGCAAAGGGGTAATACGAGCTACGGGATTAGCACGTATCTTATCTTCCTCTTGGTTTATCTGGTTGAAGAGAGCCGTCATTGCATTATCCGTTACGTACTCATTCAAGTCTGTTTTTACACTTTTACCCATTACGGTATTGTAGGCACTTGTTACTTTAGTCCAAGGGTCATTGATATTAACCTTGTCTAAAGAGTTTTTGATTACCGGCGTAAACTTACTCTTGAGTTGAGCCGAGGTTGTACGTTTTAAGTATTCTGTTCCTGCACCCTTCCCTCCAGTTACTATACCTATAGCATCAGTGATACTCATGGATTTGATAGCATTCACAAAAATTGGTTTTGCCTCAGCCATTGCGTTTTCAGCTCCTTCGTTCATTGCTGTTTCTACTTTGGTAAGGTATGGAGATGCTAGTGCATTTGTAATTGGGTTTGCTTTTATCTTAGTTACTGCATCTTGAACTTCAGAAGGTATTAAGATTTTGTAAGCCGCATTTTTTAAGAAGCCTCCTTTCTGTCCGAGTGCTGAAGTGCCCGAAAGTACTCCTTTTTCCAATGCTTGTTTTAGTCCTGACGCTGCTTCGCTTTGAGTGATGGAGGGCGATGTCCCTCCTGTAGATGCGAGTAAGTCTAATAACTCATCACACGACGACATCGAGAACACTACTATTAGACCTAAAATCAATTTTTTCATTTGATTATTTGTTTTGTTGATTGTAGTAAAATATCGTTCAAAAATAGTGCCGAATGATTACGGGAGCAGGAAACTCTCATAAATAACATCCATAATATTTGTCCTAACTCCAGTTCTAATCAATTTTTTGTTTTCTTGTGTAGGATATACCCTATTACTCAAAAACACGTAAACCAAGTCATACTTAGGGTCTACCCACACCATTGTACCTGTAAAACCAGTATGCCCGAAGCATAAGGTAGACGCTCTATCCGAAGCAGGATTTACCTTCTTACGATTCATCTCTGGCTTATCCCAGCCTATTCCTCGGCGAGAATCACTGTGATGTTTCTTGGTAAACTCTGCGATTGTCTCTTTTTTTAGATACTGAACGTTATTGTAAACTCCGTCATTCAGTAACATTTGCATTAAGGCCGCAAGGGATTGTGCATTGCCAAACAAGCCCGCGTGACCACTTATGCCTCCTAGCATAGCTGCTGCTGGGTCGTGCACGTTACCGTGTACCAGTCCTTTTCGCATATCTGGACTTATAGATGTAGGTACGATATCACTCTGCTCAAATTTATCCAATGGTAAAAATGTAAGCCTATCTATGCCCATAGGGTCGTAGAACGCCCCATTCACAAAATCACTAAAATCTGTTCCCACTACATTTTCGATGAGTTCTTTCATCAATATCATGCCCAAGTCGCTGTACTTGTACTTGCCTTTAGTACCCATTTCTGACTCATATATGCGTTCCATTATGACTTGCTTGTAGGTATTTAAGATATACAATCCGTTGCCTACATATATGGTGTGCACATCCGTTGGTTTGCTGGCATATATGGAGTCATAGACTTGCTCATCTTCTATGGTTTCTTTGTAAAATGGTATCCAACTTTTAAGCCCCGCTCTATGCTCCAATACCGCCCGTATGGTCATATTTTCTTTGTTTGTTCCCACCAACTCTGGCAAGTACTTCGACATTTTATCGTCTAAGGTGAGCTGCCCATCTTCTACCAGTTTCATAATCGTAATAGTTGTAGCTGCTACTTTGGTGATGCTGGCCAGGTCGTACAAATCTGTTATCTGTACTTTTTGGCTGCTGTTAAAAGTGTGCTTACCAAAACTTTTGTTGTACACTGTTCTTCCATTTTTGGCGACTAGTACTTGACAACCCGGTGTTGCACCATTGGCTATAGCGTCGTTAGCTATCTTATCAATCTTTTTTAGGCGAGCACTGCTCATTCCTACTTCTTCAGGCAAGGCCGCATTTAGTTCTCCCGAGGAAACGGTAGTTACACCCATCGTAGCGACATAATCATCTCCTACAGAAACGGGTAGTGTACCATTCACTCCTATTACGCCATACACCGCCTCGGCTGCCTTAACTTGATGTGCCTTGGTATCCTCATAGGCTACCAATACTGAACTTTGCGTTCCGAATTTTTTTAAGTTATAGGGATTTCCAAAATCTACCAGTAATGTATTGCTTTGTGCACCGATAGATGAAATAAACGCAGCTGCCTGTCCTGTTACCCCAAAATTGGGTGGATACTTACTCGTATTATGCAAGGACACGATAGTCATATCATAGTTTGCAATGCTTGCTTTCAATTTGTTAAAGTCTGCCGTAGTTGCGTTTTTATTGATAGCAACCGTTTTTACGTTTCCTAGTTTACTTAATTCACTTTGAAAAGTGCTTTTACCCCCTTTTCCTATGGCAATAGAGAGCACGCTTTTCTTCTCATCTCTGTTAATAGGCAATAAGCTAGCATTATCCTTTACCAAACACATCGTTTGCTCTACGAGCTGATAGTTGATATGTTTTGCTTCTGTTGTGTTAAGATCCTTTTCTACGCCATACTCATTATGTGGTTCCCACTCGTGTAGGCCCATTGCATGTTTGTAGTTAAGTATTTTGTGCACTTTATCCCATACGTATTCCTCACTAAGGCGTCCATCTTCCATTGCTTTCCTGATAAGACGTTTCGCCTTTGGGATGTCGCCAGGAGCAAGTAATACATCATTTCCAGCCATAAGAGCCTTTAGCTCAAGCTCACCGTCCGGATGAAACTTTGCAACACCTTGCATATTGAGAGCATCAGTAAAAGACAAGCCAGTAAAGCCCATCTCACGTCTGAGTATTCCGTTAATCGCTTTATCCGATATACTTACGGCAATGTTTTTACGGTCATCTATTGCAGGTATATATAGGTGGGCTGTCATTACGGACATTACACCCATTTGAGTAAGGTATTGAAACGGCTGAAACTCCACTTCGCGTAATCGCTCCAAACTATGATTGATTACAGGTAAATCTTTATGTGAATCTACATCTGTATCGCCGTGACCCGGAAAGTGCTTGGCACAAGCAATCACTCCAGCATCTTGCATACCACTGGCATACGCCCAACCTTTGTTACATACATTCTTTGGATCTTCGCCAAATGAGCGATAGTTTATCACAGGATTGTTGGGGTTATTATTGACGTCTATCACTGGGGCAAAATTGACATGAATACCCATTCGCTTGCATTGACGACCTATCTCTTTGCCCATGTTGTAAATAACCTCTTCGTTTTGGATACCACCCAATCCTAGTTGATACGGATACGCTATGGTATTGGATAATCGCATGGCAAGTCCCCACTCACCATCTATAGCAACGAGCATTTTGGTTTTACTCATTTGCTGAAACTTATTAGTCAGCTTCACTTGATCCGTAGGATTACCCTTAAAGAAAATAACGCCACCTACCTGATGTTCTTCTATAGTACGTTGTACAGCTGCTAAATGCTTGGCTCCGTAGGTTGGCCTTACCTCTATCATAAATAGCTGAGCCAATCGCTCATCTACCGATAGAGAATCAAAGGTAGTTTCGGCCCACGTGTTGCTATGTAATTGCTCTTTAACACTGGGAGGACCAAATAATTCTGAAGTAGAAAATATAAGCAGTAATAAAACTGTAAGTGTATTTCTTGTCATTTTGTATATAAGCATACTAATAGTTGTACTTAGGAACAAAATAGCTGATAAAAGCCTGAAAATGAGTTAAGAAGATGCGCTTACTTATAAACGCACGTGTGCTTTATAATGTACAACATTTCGTTCTTAAGCGATCTGGGGACTTCCCAGCTTTCTAAGAAACACAAGATGAGAAATAAATGCTTCTCTGAATGTGTTAAACTCTTGATAGTTGATACCGTGTTTGCGAGCGGTTTCTTTTACTATCTCATATAATTTTGGATAGTGGGCGTGTGATATATTTGGGAATAGGTGATGAATCACTTGGTAATTCAACCCGCCACAGTACCACGTCAACGCTTTGTTTTTTACTGCAAAGTCAAATGTGTTATGTATTTGATGTACAGTCCACTCATCTTCACTTGTTCCGTCAAATTTATCGTGGTTAGATAAGTCAAACTTATCTACTACATGAGCCAACGAGAAGATTACTGCCAAAATCCACCCTGCTACAAACTCTACTACGAAAGCACCTATTAGCACTTGCCACAAGCTGAAGTCTAACACAAGCGTAGGTATGACAATCATATAGGCGATGAATATCAGTTTGAAGAAAACCATTTCTCCATACTCTTTTACTATCGCAAATCCTTTTGCCTTGTTCAATCCTTTTTTGCGGTACTCGCCATATTTTGTAAAGTCAGCAAAGAACCAACCTAGTGTTAAAAAGCCATAAAAAAGAGCCCAGTATACGTGTTGAAACTTGTGAATCTTGTTACGTGGAGCATCTTTGGTAAAACGGAATAACCCCTTACCGTGCACATCCTCATCGTGCTCATATATATTCGTATAAGTGTGGTGCAGTCTGTTATGCTGGTTTATCCAATTGTTAGAACTTACACCGAGTATATCTGCTGTGTGTCCGAATATTTTATTTACCGTTTTGTTTTTAGAAAATGAACCGTGATTTGCATCATGCATCAGTCCCATTCCGATTCCCGCTTTAGCCAATCCCATTAGTACGCAAGTGAGTAATATCGCCCACCAAGACATCCCTAAAAATAAGATTGAAAAATAAGCTCCAAAGAAACTTACCAAGAGGATTACTGCTTTTACTTTGAGTGATGGGGTAGCAAATTTTGAGATTTTAGATTCTCTGAAATACTTCTCTACATTGGATCTTAGTTCACGACTAAAATCTGTGGCTAACTTGAATTTTGGTAAAACAATGTTTGTCATGGAGTGCAAAGGTATTCTAATTTAAAAAACTGAATTTTTTAGGTCGCATTTTATCTTTCCACTTGAAACCGGGCAAGCGACTCTTATCACCCAGAAACTTCTCCAAGGGATAAAATGTCGCCTTGGGCTTATTCTTGAAAACGATGGTGCTAATTCGATTGGTCGTATCAATGTGGATGACCATACGGCCACAAAGCACATCATTCACACCGCTATACTGGGTGCTATCCTCGCGAGCATAGTACACGCTCTGGCCGTTGCCGTCTACCTCTACGCGGTTTATTCTCCCTTTTGTGAAATAAGCGTCTATCCGCTTGCCTTTTATCTGATTGAATAACCCATTGGGGTCTTTTTCTATCACAAATCCATTTTTATATGCCTCCAGATGTTCTAGCCCATCTTGATTTCGGAATACTACAATGGTGTCACCCGTTATTTGGTTACTATCGGTCCATAGTATAGGGTCGGTATAAAAGGATATGGTGCTATCTGTAAAATTGTAAACCATAGAATCGGCTACGGCTTGCAAATCACTTTTGTAGGCTCTTACCTTTCGGTAGGCGTTAAGCACGCGTTTCTGATTATTTGTGGTGTCTGCTATATCTAGAAAAGTGTCTGCCTTGAGATAAAAAGAATCTCCGTCTATGTTTTTGATAGCCATAGGCTCACCCGTAATCAGTGTAAGCTTGCTCAGTCGCTCGTACTTCCCGTATTGCCCGAGTATTGTAATCTGCTCCACGGTGTCTATCATCTTTAGGTTACCAAAGGCCTCACCTAAGCCTGTATTTCGGTAATACATCATACTGTCGGCTATTAGCTTATTGCTCTCGCCTTGTATATATGCTCCTTGGCTAAATTGAGAGATATTAGTTCCTGTATTGTACCATCCGTATTGACAATAGATGGTATTCTCTTCACTGCGTATGTACGTTGGTCCAAGAAATGTGGCCAATTTAGAAACGGTATTGTACTTCAGTGTGTCGCTATCCATAGTATACTCAGGATTAGACAGTTTTACCGAATCTTTGAAAAATAGTTCTTTGCTACGTGAGAAGTAGGTGCCTCGCTGGCTGTACAGCGTATCTTCACCATTCACGGTAGTTCCTCCGGTGGTATAGTAGCCTACTTTATCTACCATATCATAATTAAGTTGCTGGGTGGTGAGCACCATTTTGCCATCCGAGAGTTTCACATCTTTACTTACTTTGGCTAGTCGTGTCTCGCCATCATATTCTAGGTATCCTCCCCACAAGTCAAGCGTATCTTTTTGGCGAATGTAAATTTTGCCAAAGGCTTCTATCCTATTTACTTCCTCATAAAAGTAGGCACTATCGCAGTCCATGAGCATCTCATCCTGCTTAAAACGTACACTACCTCGGCATATCTGATAACGGCCACGCTCCTGGTTATACACAAGCTCGTCTGTACTTAATATTTCTATTTTAGTCTGACCGCTGCTTACTTGAGTTTGGGCTAGAGCAGCGATACTCGCAATGCCAAAAAGATATAAGAATGCAGCTCTAAGCATGTATGTAGGTGACAAAATTAACTTTATGTTTGTTACTTAATTATCGCAAACATCGTGCTGCAAACTGTAAAGTCATTCATCATCGAACACAAACTGTTTGATAAATCAGACCAAATGGGCTTGGCTATAAGCGGGGGCAAAGATTCTGTGTGTATGGCTCACATCCTCCAAGCTTTGGAAATACCCTTTGTGATGATTCACATCAACTTCCAGCTGCGTGGTGATGAGAGTGATGGCGATGCTCTTTTTGTGCAAATGCTAGGAGCACAATTGACCTACTGTAAGGCCGTGTTTACAAAGGTGATAGATACACAAGCTTACGCAGCGGAGCATAAGGTCAATACCCAACTAGCTGCCCGAGATATCCGTTATGATTATTTTGAGGAATTACGCGACAAGGGTATCATCACCAAGCTTATCACAGCACATCATCAGAGTGATATGGTGGAGACTTTTTTCATAAACCTTCAAAGACAAGCAGGAATAAATGGACTAAAGAGTATACCGATAAAACGCGATTTTATTGTTCGTCCCTTCTTAGCTGTGAATAGCGAGGCTATAGTAGATTATCTTGAACAAAATAACATTGACTACCGCAGCGATAGCTCCAATAACAGCAATAAGTACACCCGCAATACTTGGCGAAATATACTACTGCCTCAACTCAAAGAACATGTGCCTGAGATAGAACAAAATGTAGTAAGTGCTATTCACCAACTACAACAAGAAAATGAAGTGCTCTCTTGGCTACTGAAAGAGAAAATTGACGCATTAGCGACCTCCATTAAAAACTCATTGCACATTGATAGTGAGACACTTGCAACTTATCCACAAGCGACCGTATTTTTGTATCGTATAGTAGACAAGTATGGATTTAACTTTGCCCAGTGCCTACAAATTTTGGATAAAAACACCAAGGTAGGAGCCACCTTTTATTCCAATTCACATCAGCTATTGGTAGACCGTAAAGCCTTTATACTAGAGCCTATAACCGAAAGAACGACGCATACTCTTACAGTCACGGGAGTAGGTGTTTATAAACTCGATGGGCAGGAGCTTACCGTTGCTGAAATAAGCCAAACGGAGTTTAACTCAAACCAAAAGGAGGAAACAGTAAGTATCCCAAGTAGTCTATTTCCACTCATCCTAAGATTTTGGCAAGAGGGTGATCGCATACAGCCATTGGGGATGACGGGTAGCAAGCTGCTCAGCGACTTTTTTATCGACCAAAAAATAAACAACTCTGAGAAGCACACTGTCCCACTCTTGTGCAAAGACAGTGAAGTCCTGTGGGTATGCGGCCATCGCATATCTGATAAAATAAAAGTGCGAAATGACGAGTTAGTGTATAAACTCACACTCGCATGAAAATAAAATTATTCTCTTTCTTGCTCGCTGTTATTCTCCAGCTCACAAGTTACAGTCAGATAACAACAGAGCTCATTTATCCTGTAGTTCCTATAGCTGACAATTGTCACCTTTTATTGGATGATACGGCTTCTACACGAATTATATCTAAGGCCGATTTTCTTGCAATCAAAAGACTTTGGACCACACAAGACATATGTTATAATGAACCGGTTGATACTCTCTACATCAAAAAGTTTGACATCTCATTTACGAGCTTAGACGGCAGAACCAAAAGTATCTACTACATAGAGGATGGACTTATGGAAAGCGAGTATCAATCTTCACTAATGCTTGCAAGAGAAAACCTAAAGCCATTTACCAAGATAGAACTCAATGACATTCAGTACGAACAGGATGGAGCGTTTTATCAAATCGCTCCTGTAACCTATTATATTGATTCCATCGTAGTTCCAAAGGTAGATAGCTGCTGGACTGTTTTGGATGTGCCTTCCGGTTTTAATAATGCTATTTCCCAAGAAAGGCTTATTCACCTGATACGCGATTCTTTGGGTATAAATACGTGCACCAAAGAGCGGGAGTGGCCCAATGATTCGCTCAAAATACTAATGATGATGGGCAGCAATTATTTTCCAACTAATGGTAAATTTCCATCCTCTCGTCATTTTTACTTATCACCGGATAGTAATAACCACCAAGCGATAGAGGCCATAAAACTGCTAGACGATGGCGATGTTGTGCAATTTAGTGCTACACTATATGAACAAGGAAAAATTTACTACAAAACGCGGTTCACACATTTACAAATAGCAGATTCTACCCCGTGTACCCTTACTACTGACGTTACAAACATTGACATGGCTCGTTTTACAGAAATTATAAACCGTATCAGGAAATCTACTACCTACAAAAAGATTTGTTTTACAGATTCTACGGGTTCTCCCGTTAGATTCAAACTCATTTTTGCCTCAAGAAAATATCCTGCTCAATTAAAATCGATACGCAAGGGATACATTACCAAGTCTGCTTGGCTTTATATCCGTGATCTAAAGGATGGCGATAGACTCGTTATGGAAGGAATACATAAGGTTAGTACTAATGGTGAAAAAAAGTACTACGACCCATTTATAATTACTTTAGAATAAAGAGAGATGTAGCCCATTTATATTTTCTTTTTAAATTGCACCAATGAATAGTGCAATCATAAAAGGAATGGGATACTACGTACCTAGTAATGTAGTAACCAATGACGACCTTTCTAAAATAATGGATACCAATGATGAGTGGATTACGGAGCGTACCGGTATCAAGGAACGAAGATGGATCAATAGCAAGGAGGAGAGTACTTCTTCTATGGCCCTTGAAGCATCTAAAAATGCCATAGCTGATGCCAAAATAGATAAAGCAGCTATCGACTTTATAATATTTGCCACACTTAGCCCTGATTACTATTTCCCTGGCCCAGGAGTAACCCTACAAAAAGAACTTGGACTAGACACCATAGGAGCCTTAGACGTGAGAAACCAATGTAGTGGTTTTGTGTATGCCCTTTCCATAGCAGACCAATACATCAAGACAGGAATGTACGAGAACATCCTCGTAGTAGGATCGGAATATCACAGTGGTGGATTAGATAAAACTACTAGAGGAAGAGGTGTTTCTGTGATATTTGGTGATGGAGCAGGTGCTGCTATAGTATCTAAAAGCCCAAGTGCAGACAGAGGTATATTGAGTACTCACTTACATGCTCAAGGTGAGTATGCCGAGGAGCTTGCTCTTATAGGGCCAAGTACCAAGCGATGGGTTCCCGAAATTTTTAATGGAAAAGGATTAGAAGATGAGGCGATATATCCCTACATGAATGGAACCTTTGTGTTCAAGCATGCTGTAACCCGTTTTCCGCAGGTAATAGGAGAAGCATTAGAAAAAAACGGACATCAAAGTACCGATATAGACTTGCTCATACCGCATCAAGCCAACCTACGTATATCTCAGTTTGTACAAAAGAAAATGCAACTACGCGATGACCAAGTATTTAATAACATACAGAAATACGGAAATACTACTGCTGCATCTATTCCTATAGCACTTGCCGAGGCTAAACAAGCTGGTAAGGTAAAGGAAGGTGATTTGATTTGTCTTGCAGCCTTTGGTAGTGGTTTCACATGGGCCAGTGCTCTCATCCGATGGTAGGGGACATTAATCAACGAGAAGGGATACAGATAGCTATAATTATTGCAACATCTTATCTGATGGTGCAACTGGGCAAACGCCTCATTAGGAGACGTATAAACAAAACCTACAATGATCCAGAAGAAAATGAAGATCGCGTAACGGGATTAAAATTTCTGTACAATACGCTATCATTTTTAGTGTATACATTTGGTGTAATTGCTATCATATACACCATACCTCCGCTTCAAAGTATCGGAAAAACACTCTTTGCTGGAGCAGGAATATTTGCCGCTATTTTGGGTTTTGCCTCGCAACAGGCCTTTAGCAATATTATAGGCGGTATATTCTTGGTACTTTTCAAACCATTCAGAGTAGGAGACTTGATACGAGTAGGTAGCGAAAACGAGGGATTCGTAGAGGACATTACCCTGCGACATACCGTAATACGAGATTTTGAGAATAAACGTATCGTGATACCGAACTCACTTATTAGTACGGAAACTATTCATAATTCTACCATAAAAGATTCTAAAATCCTTAATAGGATTCACTTTAGCATTAGTTACGAGTCAAATATAGATGTGGCCATTGATATAATAAAAACGCACGCTATGAGCCATCCAAATTACATCGATAATAGAAGTCAAACTGAAATGGATAACGGCACCTCACCAGTGGATGTAAAAGTAATATCTTGGGATGATTCAGGTATTACATTACGGGCATACGTATGGACCAAATCCCAAGGAGATGGTTTCACATTAAAGACGGATATGTACTACTCCGTAAAAAAAGCTTTTGAAGAGAATAACATCGAAATTCCCTATCCACATCAGGTACATTTGGAAAAACTAAAACCATAAAATGCGTCTGTAACAAATACACCGTAAAACAGATTCCAACCCTAATCGCTCTGCTCAGGCAGGATGATAAGGATATATAAAAACGCAGTAATGCAGCCGGTACCAAGTATGGCTAGCTAAACGGAATGAATTGATTTATACCAAAATAGCTTTGACAACCTATCCATAAGGATACAAAACCGCCTAGCCATAATATTTATTGAACTTCACTCAGTTGCTTATCATGAAGAGAATATACCTTATCACAAAGTTCTAACTCATCTTCCTTATGTGTGATAAAAATAGCGGTTTTCCCTTGCTCCTTTAAGGTACTTATTACATTCAGTGTCTGTTCCTTACTTTCTGTATCTAAGTTATTAGTCACTTCATCAAAAATGAGTATTTCAGCATTATTGTACAATGCCCTAGCAATTGCTATACGCTGACGCTGTCCTCCGCTTACTTGCTTGCCTACCTCGCCCACATGTGTATGTATGCCATCAGGTAAGTGGTCTATCCACTCTCCTAAATTTACTTTTTTCAAACATTCCAAAACACGTTGTTCATCTGGATTTTCGTCAAAAAAAGCGACGTTATGTAGCACACTCTCATCCAGCATAAATACCTCCTGCTTCACATACGAAAAAAGGTGCCTATAGCCCTTCAGATTTTCGCTCGAAACAAGCTTGTCATCCAGTGAAATAGACCCGCTCGTTGGTGTAATAAGTGAGCATATTAGATTGACCAGTGTAGACTTGCCCTCACCACTTTGACCAATGAAGCCGATAAAATCTCCTTTGTGAATCGTTAGGTCTAATTTGCTTATTATCTCATTATCAGTAGTATAACCGAAACTTACAGTATTCAAACGGATGCTACGCTGTAGCTCTACTTTAGAAAACTTAGTGTCTTCTGTAGCAAACTGACCAGACCGTTCCAGATAATCAAGAATATACGTATTGGTAGATAGCGTATTAGAAGAAACAATGACCCTATTCATACTAGGCAACAAACGAAACGATACTCCAGCATATATAGATGTCGCCGATATCATAGCTCCTGACCCAAGCTGACCATAAACCCCGTACAAAACGACGCATAGTATCCCCGCAATAGCCATTACTTCGTACACCCTAGGCGGTACATGGGTAGAGCGTATGTAGATACTCTTTTTATAGGCGTACATCTGTTCTCTAATTTTGCTGTGCTCGTTCAATGAATAGTGGGCACTGTTGCCTAACTTTATTTGCGTGATGCCATACGTGAATTCAGAAATATTTTGAAAGAGTCGTGTGTATAAGTCACGCAATTGCTGACCTTGAAGAGTCAATGCTTTACGGTTGCTGTAAATGAGGATAGCTGCAATAGGAACAATAGATACGAGCGTAAATAAAAACAATGCCGGTTGGTAAATGAGAATACCGATTAGCATAAAAACAATCATAAAAAGCTCCGCAAAAACGACAACACTTGATAATAAAACACCTTCGGTAAACGAGAGGGAAATAGCAATTACCTCATTGATAATATCTGCACTTTTTCTATGGCTAAAATAAAGCAGTTCATTGCGGGTAAGAAATGTATAGTGCTTATCTGCCAATAAGGTACTAATGTCAAAAGCTAATTGTACTTGCCATTTATTAATTTGTACCAAAACAATATTTTTGAGTACGTATGAGGCAAAAAGCAGTACGGTAATAATTAGAATAAATTTTTGCTCACTCTTGGTTTGAAATAGTTCATACAAATAGTTAATGACTTCATTCTCTTGTATAAAGTCTGGATTTAGAATGGAGAGAACGGTATGCAACAATATGCCCAACCCAGCTATTTCGAGCAGAGCTACGATTACGCTCAGAGCTATTACCAAACTGTACTTAGCCCTACTCTTAGGGTCTAGCAGACGCCACAATCTCGCCCAATTAGCCGATATATTTTGAAGCTTAATCAAGTACCTCTAATATTTCTAACTCTATAAGTATAGGCATATAACCCGGTACTCGTTTATTTCCCTCGGCACCATAAGCCATGTCAGAAGGGACCACCGCCCTCAAACTTTCACCCTCGGCTAGCTGTGATATCAAAAATTTAATCCCTTTTAATGTGGTCTTACTCTTAGCATCGTACAGTAACGGGTCACCATCCTGACTACTCGCTATAAGTTGCTCATTCAGTGATTTAATCAGATATTTTACCTTAGCCTTGTTTGGGCTTTGGGGTTTATCATTAGTTTTAAGTTTCTCGTACACGATACCCGTTATACTGTCTCGTGAGCCATTCCACCTGAGGTTATTTACATATTGATCTATGGCATTACGTTCGTACATCTTTTTGTAGGCGATGTGTTCTATATCCGTAAGTTTATCTCTTACGTTTACCATAACTTCTATGAGTTCACTCTCCTTGAGATAAGGTGGGACACTGCCACTCATCCCGGTGTAAAAAACCTTTGCAGGCAAAATCATCAATACACTGTCGCTCTCACACGTTTCATCTAGAATAGAAAACACGGCTGACGAACTATCCAGCACGAGTTTGTGTACTTCTATTTTCCGTCCTAGGTCATTTGTATTCAGGTATACAGAATCTTTACTGTTTTGTGCTTTGAGGTCAAGGAGCCAGTGATTTTTGTCAGGCGTAAGGCACGCTTGTCCTCCCCGTCGGTAAGCGATATCGCCCAACTGCTCCATGGGTTTTTCACTACACGCAGCAACCATAAGTGCACCTAAGGCAATCAGTATAATCTTGTTCATTACAGATGATTACGATATGATATGATAGATTCTTTGAATTTCGCAAGCGTGTTAGCAAGTGTATCCTTGCTCGCTCCACCCGCCGCATTTTTATGGCCTCCACCGTTAAAAAATTCTGCACTAAACTCATTACACGGAAATGCATTGGCACTCCTGAAACTCATTTTTACCAGATACTCTCGGTCTATGATTAAGGCACTCATTTTCACTCCTTTTATACCCAATCCATAATTTACAAAACCTTCGGTATCGCCGGTTATCACATTATATTTTTTGAGCTCCTCTACCGTAAGGTGAGCGAGAGCCACTTTACCGTCTTCTATCAGTTCTATTTTATTGGCCAAAAAATAGCCTAACAGTTGTAGTCGCTCCAGCCTATTTTGGTCAAAAAGCGAACGGTATATTTGATCAGGAACTACGCCCAAATCCATCAAGTCTGCAGCGGTGCGTATAGTGCTACTGGTAGTGCTACCAAAGCGGAATGAGCCCGTATCAGTTATCAATCCGGTATATATACACTCGCCCATTTGTTTGGTCATTAGACTTAGGTCAAGGTGTGTTTGCACGTACTTATATATGAGCTCACAGGTAGAGCTCGCCCCTACCTCTACAAAACGCTCATTATCAAATGGTTGCGGGTCTTGATGATGGTCTATCATCACTACGGTAGCATCGCTCTGAGCAATAGAATCACCCATTTCATTTATGCGTCCCAGAGCATTAAAGTCTAAACAAAAGACATACGAAGCCTTATTTATAAGTTCGTTACTCTTCTGTACATCATCGGTATATACCATTACCGTATCATTACCCGGTAGCCAATGTAGAAATTCCGCATAATCCGTTGGCGTAATAATCTGACTGTCAATACCGGCTTCTTTCAAGTAATGATATAACCCAAGGCTAGATCCCATGGCATCTCCATCCGGTTTGTGATGCGTAGTTATTACTATTTTTCCGGAGTGTTTCTGGAGATCTTGTAAGTTATGTTTTATGGTATCTTGCACGCTCTATTTATTTGACGCAAAACTCGTAAAAAGTATGATATATATCTATTTTTGCGGCCATTTAACAATAGAAAACAGTAATGTCAAACATCACATTCACAATGATAAAGCCAGATGCAGTAGCAAATGGTCACACTGGAAACGTAATTAATGATTTCATCGTAGGTGGTTTTTCACTTAAAGCGATGAAATACCTACAGCTTACCAAAGAGCAAGCAGAGGCTTTTTACGGCATACACCGTGAGCGTCCATTTTTCAATGATCTTGTAAGCTTTATGATATCAGGTCCTATCGTAGCAGCAGTTTTAGAAAAAGACAACGCAGTTGCCGATTTCAGAACACTCATAGGTGCTACCAACCCGGCTGAGGCCGCAGAAGGTACCATACGTGCTAAGTACGCTAAAAGCATAGACGCTAATGCAGTACACGGAAGTGACAGTGACGAAAACGCAGCGATAGAAGCTTCGTTTTTCTTCTCGTCTTTCGAGATGCACTAGTAGGAACACGCCTCAGAGGCATATTCCTACAAACAGATACCAAAAAGATACCGATCAGTAACTTGGTCGGTATTTTTTTGTTTTTGGCGGTTATGTGATAACACCTAGCAGAATATTTCGTTACTTTGGTGTAGTCAAAATGGTGAGATGAATATTTTTGGAATACTATTTGAACCTACATTACCCAACACAGATATATAAATGAAAGTAAAACATACATTTTTCTTAGTGATGCCTCTTCTTTTTGTCGCATTTGGCTTTTATCTCAAAAAACAAGATGCAGGAGAAGACATACTACTAAGAGCCATAACCGCAAGTTTACAAAATGCTCATTATGATGCTCCTTCAGTAGATGATGAATTCTCTGTAAAAGCATTCAATCAGTATCTGGATAATATAGATGCAAACAAGCGACTATTGCTACAAAGCGACGTAGACGCTCTGCGTAAGTACGAAACCACTATAGACGATGAAACTAAGAATGGTACGTATGATCTATTCAATGCTTCTGTTGATATTTTGGATAGACAGATTAAGAACACACAAGAATATTTTGAGGAAATATTAACACAACCTTTTGACTTTGACAAAGAGGAAGAAGTGACCTTTGGCGATGATATAACTTATGTAAAAAGTGATAAAGAATTAAAAGACAGATGGCGTAAGTATTTGAAATACAACGTTTTGACACGACTATACGCTGACAAACTAGCTCAAGATAAGCTTATCGCCTCTACAGACACTGTAATAGTTCCAGTGTCGCTTGACTCACTAGAAGCTAAGGCTAGAGCTGGTGTGCTCAAAACGCACAGAGATTACTACAAACGACTGAACAGACTAGAACGTAGAGAACGGCTTTCTTTATATGTCAATAGTATTACGAGTGTGTACGACCCGCATACCAATTACTTCCCACCTGAAAAGAAAGAAGATTTTGATATACAAATGAGTGGTAGGCTAGAAGGTATAGGAGCTCAACTGCAAGAAAAAGACGGCTATATTAAAATAACAAACATTATACCCGGTGGGCCATCCTCCTTACAAGGCGAATTGCAGGCAAATGACTTGATAATCAAAGTAACCCAAGAAGGTGAGGAGCCTGTAGATGTAGTAGACTGGAGAATAGGCGATGCTGTAAAAATTATACGCGGCAAAAAAGGAACCAAGGTTACACTGACAGTTCGCAAACCGGACGGTTCGCAAAAAGACATTACAATTACCCGAGACATCGTAGTACTGGAAGAAACCTACGCCAAATCACTAATCTTAAAAGACCAAGATGAGTTACAAGCAGGATACATCTACCTGCCAAGTTTTTATGCCGATTTCCGCAATCCTCGTGGAAGATTTAGCTGGAAAGACGTAAAAAAAGAAGTAGAAAAACTGAAGGAGGCCGGTGTAAAAGGAATCATACTTGACCTTCGAAATAATGGTGGTGGCTCACTAGATGATGTGGTGAAAATGGGTGGCCTTTTCATAGACGAAGGACCCATAGTGCAAGTAAAAGAGAAAGGAAGACCTGCTCGCGTACTCAAAGATGAATACGCTGGTACTGAGTGGGATGGGGCATTGGTCATTATGGTAAATGAGTTTAGTGCATCTGCTTCCGAAATAATGGCAGCAGCTATGCAAGATTACGGAAGGGCAGTCATAGTTGGTTCATCATCTACCCATGGTAAAGGTACTGTTCAGCGTTTTCTGAACCTAAACCGCACTGTAAGAAGTAAGGACGTTCCAGACCTTGGCAGTATAAAACTCACCATTCAAAAATTCTACAGAATAAACGGAGACGCTACTCAGCTGAAGGGAGTTAGCTCAGACATCTTATTGCCAGACAACTATATGTACATCAAAACAGGCGAAAAAGAAAATGAATATCCGATGGCTTGGGACCAAATACCAAGTTCTGATTACGACACCAAAATGTATAATAATATATCTAACAAGGTATACAAAAAGAGTGAGGCTCGTGTGACGGAAAGCGAAACATTTCAGCTCATAGAGGAAAATGCACGTCGCTGGGAGAGAGAGCGAGCCTACAATACTTACCCGTTAAGTTTTTCGGCGTACACTGCACAAGAGGAGCGAGATAAAAAAGAAGGCGAAAAATTTGAGGTGCTCAGTAAACTAGTGATAGACGGATTTGAGGTAACTAACCTTGAAGAAGATTTAGAGGCGATAAATACTGAAGAATCACGCCAAAAACGTAACACCGATTGGATAAAAAACATAAGCAAAGACCCTTATGTATACGAGTCTCTTCAAATTATAGAAGACCTTAACAAGTAGCTTTATATAGATACAACTTGAAGACAATGCACGTATTTAGTAGTCCTATCATTTCTTACTAAATACGTACATTCGTCCTATGCAAAATAGGATAACCTCACTGTTTGGTATACAGTACCCTCTCATACAGGCAGGTATGATTTGGTGCAGCGGATGGGAACTCGCAAGTGCGGTGTGCAATGCTGGCGGACTTGGAATACTGGGTGCAGGAAGCATGTATCCAGACGAGTTACTGGATCAAATCACCAAATGCAAAGCCGCAACCAACAAACCATTTGCTGTAAACTTGCCTTTGCTATACCCCGATATAGACCAACACATCCAAATCATTATAAAAGAAAAGGTACCCATCGTATTTACCTCTGCGGGTAATCCTGCAAAATGGACAGACACACTCAAAAACGAGGGGATTACTGTGGTACACGTAGTAAGTAACGAAAAATTTGCACGAAAAGCAGAAGCAAGTGGTGTAGATGCCATAGTAGCCGAAGGATTTGAAGCAGGAGGACACAATGGAAGAGAAGAAACCACTACCATGGTACTTATCCCTCAAATAACACAAGCTGTAAAAATTCCGGTGATAGCCGCCGGTGGAATAGGTACTGGCAAAACAATGCTAGCCGCCATTGCTCTAGGAGCAGAAGCAGTGCAAATAGGCAGTAGATTTGTCGCCACTCAAGAGAGTAGTGCTCACCCTAATTTTAAGCAGGCAGTAATTGATGCTAAAGATGGCAGTACCCAGCTAAGTCTGAAAAAACTCACACCCGTACGGCTGATAAAGAATCCTTTTTGGGAGGAAATAGCGGAGGCAGAAAATGAAGGTGCAACTCCCGAAAAATTAGCAGAAATACTAGGGAGAGCCAGAGCTAAAAAAGGCATGTTTGAAGGAGATATGACCGAAGGAGAGCTTGAAATAGGACAAATAAGCGGTTACATTAATGAAATCAAACCTGCGGCTGAAATTGTTAAAGAAATAGTAAAAGAGTACAATCAAGAATTGAATAATCTAGCCAATAAAGAACTATAGCAACTTGCTGTGAACGACCGCATCAAATCATATCTCATAGAAGGTGAAGGAGACACCTTAGACTATAAGCAAGAAATAAGCAGTGCTCATAAAATAGCGAAGACAATGGTAAGCTTTGCCAATCATAAAGGCGGAACTTTACTGGTAGGTGTAAGGGACAACAGGAGCATTGCAGGAATACGTACCGAAGACGAAAAATACATGCTAGAGCTAGCAGCTGCATTCTATTGCAAACCCGAAATTATACTGGAAATAGAAGAGCACAACATCGGAGACAAGATAATACTGGAATGTGTGGTGCCTGAAGGTGATGATAAACCCTATAGTGCTAAGGATGAAGGAGGCAAATGGTGGGTATATGTAAGAAACAAGGATAAAAGCCTGCTAGCCAGCAAAATAGTGGTAGACGTATTGCGACGTCAAGCCAGTAGCAAAGGCACCCTCATCAAGTATGGAAAAAACGAAGAAGTGCTACTCCAATACTTGGAAAATAATGAGCGAATTACCCTTCAAGAATTTCGTAAAAAAGTCAACATTAGCAAATGGCGAGCATCTAAAATTTTGGTGAATTTGATAAGTGCAGGTGTGATCCGAAACCACACGCACGAGAAAACTGAATTCTTTACCCTCGCATAAGCCAATAAAACATCTTAATAATTCGTTAATAAGTAGTAAATTCGCAAGCTACTGTAAATGGTAGTCGCATTTTAATCAAAATATTATGATGGCAAAAAGAAATAAAATCGTTTTACTCAGCACATTACTTATGATCTGCGGTCTCAGTTTTGAGGCTAGTGCACAACGCTGGTTTCGTACAAGTTCGTTGGAGTTCGGGCTCATTGGCGGGGCAAGTCACTACTCCGGAGATCTTCAAGAGGTATACATAGACCCACGGGGGCTCAAACCAAGCGTAGGAATTATCACGCGATATAGCCCTGGAGAAATCCTTACATTCAGACTAAGTGCCCAATACGGGAGTTTAGAAGCAAGAGATGACTGGTATGAAGATCTAACTGCGTTGAGCAGAAGAAACTTAAGTTTCACATCGGAACTCTGGGACTTTACCGGAGGTTTAGAGGTTAATTTAAGACGCATGGAAGCTAAACAGAGATCAGGGATATACCCCTATCTATTTACGGGTGCGAGTGTATTTAAGTTTAATCCTAAAACCACTTTTGTATATGACCCAACCAGTGCAATAGCACAATATATGGAGCAGAGTACACCTGGTTCTTATACTGGTCTTATAGATAGAGATGGAGAAGAAGTAGAGCTTCAACCACTCGGTACGGAAGGACAAGAAACCACAGAATTTAACGACAGGAAAAGATACGCACTTACTCAGGTAGCTATACCTGTAGGTGGTGGAATCAAATTCAAACTAAATCACAAGTGGACCGCCGCAGTAGAATATGGAGCACGCTTCACCTTCACCGATTATATAGATGATGTAAGCAGCACCTACGTTGACCCTGTAAGACTTACAGCTCAATACGGACCAATGTCTTCTGCCGTAGCTGTAAGAAATCCTGAGTTTGACCCTGCAAGAATAGAGGGGTCAAAACGTGGGGATCCTAATGATAACGACATTTATGGTATATTAGGAATATCCCTTACTTACAGGCTGTATGGCAATAGACCCGTATGCCCTTCGTTTTAAACTAGAATAAACACTCGTTTAACTCATCCAAAATATTCTTACGTAACATTTCAGCTAGTTTTGCGTAATAGAAAACAAGAAAGCACGATTTAGATATTGAAAAAAGCGATATTATATATTGTCATCTGTCTTGTAGCACAGAGTACCATGGCCCAGTCTTGGGAGGTAGGTGCTATGGCTGGTGGCTCCAACTATCACGGAGATTTGGCTTATAATATCGTTCCCAAGGAAACCAATGTCTCCGGAGGAGCTTTTTTTAAGTATAACTTTAACGAATACTGGACCGTACGTCCCACCCTTTCTTACATGAAAATAAGTGGGGCTGATAGCAATTTTAATGAATATCGCCTGCGAAACTTGAGTTTCCGTAACAATATCTACGAGGTGTCCAACGTGATGGAATTTAATTTTCAACCGTTTAGTAATCAAGCCATACACGGCAGAACAACTGCCTATGCTTTATTGGGTCTAGGTCTTTTTTTACACAAACCCGAAGCTAAGCTCAATGATGAATGGGTTAGCCTACAACCTCTCCGCACCGAAAATCAAAAATATAAACTGATGCAGATAAGTGTGCCAATGGGTATTGGAGTAAAACACGCCATCAATCCTAATTTCATAGTAGGTTTTGAGGCTGGGTGGAGAAAAACATTTACGGACTACTTGGACGACGTAAGCAGTACCTATGCAGACCCAACAGACGGCGGAGCCACATACAGAGCCCTAGTAGATCGCTCATACGAAGTAAGCGAAACTGGACAACCACTTGCCTCGCAAGGAGATGTACGTGGAGACGCCAATTTAGACGATTGGTTTTTTCAAACAGCATTTTCCATATCCTACAGGTTTACGCCTATTAAGTGTCCTTTCTAATAATAAGAGATCCCAACTATGAGTAAAGAGCGTATAGATCAATCTAGGCTGCCCAAACATATTGCCATAATAATGGATGGCAACGGAAGGTGGGCCAAAGAGAAAGGAAAGTTTAGAATATTTGGTCACGAAAACGGAGTGAAAGCCGTACGTGAAGTGTCAGAAGGGTGTGCTGAGCTAGGCATTGAGTGCCTTACACTATATGCCTTCAGCACCGAAAACTGGAACCGCCCTAAAATAGAGGTAAATGCCCTGATGACATTACTCGTAAAAACCATCAAGAGCGAAACCAAAACGCTCATGAAAAATGGTATAAAACTAGATGCCATAGGCGTCCGTAGTAATCTACCCAAAGACTGCCGAAGGGAATTAGAAGAGGCTATAGATGCTACCAAAAATAATACGGGAATGACCCTGATATTAGCATTGAGCTATAGTGCCAAGTGGGACATTGTAAATGCTACCAAAACCATCGCCCAAAAAGCCCTGAACGGTGAAATAACCTTAGAAGATGTAGATGAGGAATTGATAGATAAAACACTAACTACTCACAAGTATCCTCACCCAGAACTCATGATACGTACGAGCGGCGAACTGCGTATAAGTAACTTTTTACTTTGGGAGATTGCCTACAGTGAATTATACTTCACTACCGTACTCTGGCCTGATTACAGAAAAGAACACCTCTACGAAGCCATACTCGACTTCCAAGGTAGAGAAAGAAGATTCGGAAAAACTAGCGAACAACTCTCCTCATAAAAGATAACACATGAAGAACATATTTCTCATACTATTAGCCTTATGTACACTATCTAGCAACGCACAACTGCAAGATAATACTAATCCAGTGATCATAGATTATGACGAACCTCAGAAATATGAAATTGGCGGCATAGAGGTAAGCGGCAATACCTTCACGCCAGATAACATCATTGTACTCGTAGCAGGACTAACCAAAGGACAATCTATTACCATACCGGGTGATGACATATCTCTAGCCATCGATAAACTTTGGAAACAACAACGATTCAGTGATATCGAAATAGGAATACTTAAGACCGAAGGCTCTAAAATATTTTTAAATATTCACGTAAAAGAACGTCCACGATTGAGCAAATACTCTATCAAAGGGTTAAAGAAAGCGGAAACCAATAATGTACGTGATGAGATATCACTTACCAAAAATCAACTTATTACCGAAGATCTCGTAAATGCCACAAGGAGAGAAATAAAAGAATATTTTCACGAAAAAGGATATTACACCGTAAATACAACATTCAAACAAGAAGAAGACCCCGAAAAACCTAACTATCAGATACTTCGTATTGACATTAACAGAGGTAAAAAAGTGAAGTTGCAAGACATTGTTTTTGTGGGAAATGACAATGTGGAAGACAAGAAACTACGTAAACTCCTGAAACCAAAGCGTAAGTATAAGAAGCTAAACTTATTCGCTTCTTCCAAGTTTGTAACGGAAACCTACGAAGAAACCAAACCTGCTATCCTTCAAACGTATAGCAGCCTAGGATATCGAGATGCTTCATTACTATATGACTCTGTAATACAAGTAGCTGAGGATCGTGTAGTTCTTAAAATTGGTATCAATGAAGGAATTAAGTACTATTTCAGAGACATAAAATGGACGGGAAATACGAAGTATAGAACCTCATTACTCGATACCTTATTGGGCATAAAACGAGGTGATGTATATGATCAGTCTAAACTCGAAAGCAAGTTGTTTATGAGTGAAAATGGTTTTGATATCTCGAGTCTATACATGGACGATGGGTACCTGTTCTTTAACGTAAACCCAGTAGAGATACTCGTAGAGGGCGATAGTATAGACCTGGAGATGAGGATATATGAAGGCAAACAAGCAACAGTAAGCCGTGTAACGGTAGTAGGTAATGACAAAACAAGTGATTTCGTAGCTCTGCGTGTTATTCGTACACGACCTGGTGATAAATTTAGCCGCAGTGACATACAGCGTAGTATGAGGGAGCTCGCACAGCTTGGATTCTTTGACCCAGAAGGGCTAGATGTAAATCCAGTACCCAATCCTCAGAATGGTACGGTAGATATAGAATACCGAGTAACCGAAAAACCAAGTGACCAAATAGAAGCTTCTGGTGGTTGGGGTGGTTTTGGGGGTTTTGTGGGTACGCTAGGACTTACGCTTAATAACTTTAGCTCTCGCAAAATGTTTGAAAAAGGTGGTTGGAACCCTATACCTGCAGGAGATGGTCAGAAACTGTCTATACGTGCACAGAGTAATGGCCCACAGTTCCAAGGATACAACTTCTCATTCACCGAGCCTTGGCTGGGTGGCAAAAAACCGAACTCACTATCTGTAAGTTTGTTTCATAACGTTCAATCCACTTTCAGTTTTGAGTCAGATAGACCTAAGTTTACCACTTCTGGTGCTACTATTGGTTTCGGTAAACAGCTGAAATTTCCAGATGATTACTTCTCATTCCAATCCTCGGTAACCTACCAACGTTATGGTCTGAATGATTGGGCCAATTTTGGTTCTGCCGAGCTCGGCTTTACCAATGGTGTAGCCAATAACCTTAGTTTTACGAACGTATTGGCACGTAACAGTACCAATCATCCAATATATCCAACGGAGGGTAGCTCATTTAGTGCCAGTGTACAGATGACTCCTCCATTCTCATTGCTCAGTAATAATAAAGACTTTACCAGTCCAGACTTGAGTGCTCAGGATAGATTTAAGTGGATAGAACTCGTAAAGACCAAGTTCAGCGGACAATGGTTCTTAGGCATTGGTCAAGGAAAACGCCAGTTAGTAGTTTCGCCAGCTTACCGTTTTGGAGCTGTGAGTCCTTGGAACAAAGACGTAGGCTACTCACCCTTTGAGCTCTTCAGAGTAGGTGGTAGTGGGTTGTCTAACTTTGTACTGTACGGTACAGATATCATTTCTCAGCGTGGATATGACGAGGGAAGAGTAAGTGACCCCGTGGCTGGTCAACAAGGACTTCCTATCTATACAAAATACACCTTAGAGGTTCGTTACCCACTTACAGTAGGACAATCTTCTACCATATATGCACAAACCTTCTTAGAAGCAGGTAATGCATACCGAAGTTTCGAGGAGTTTAATCCCTTTAACGTAAGACGAGCGGGCGGCGTAGGTGTACGTTTGTTCTTACCTATGTTTGGTTTACTAGGCGTAGACTATGCTTGGGCTATGGACCCACTACCACAGGAGCAAGGCGGACAATTTCACTTCTTTATAGGTCAGCAGTTTTAGCCACTTTTTGGCGGAGCTTCTCCAATATAATGGGCAGAACTTCCGTTTATGTAGTAACCAATGAGATTTCTGCTTGCCTTTATCACAATTTACGGCGGTAAGTTACTCGCTCAAGATACTATATACTATGACAAACTCTACGCTCGAAATGTAGGAGAAAGCATTGAGTTTGAATATAAGTCTCGTACCACGGGGCAAATGGAAAAAGACAAGCTACCTACAGGCAAATGGCTTTCACTTGATAGTAATGACAACATACTGGTAGAGACCAACTTTGTCGTTAACAAGCGTAAAAAGAGGACGCTTAAGGTAGGTTTACAACTTTTTAGAGACCCTATTACCGGTGACACCTTGCTCATGCGAGAGTATGACAAAGCGGGAGTGCTTACGCAACAACTAGGGTTGCAGCCTGCAATTTTAGTTGTCGAAAATTCTATCCTACACATCTACAAAGACTTTGGTTCTTATACCATAGCGGAGTATCGCAAGAGTTATAGTGGTGCAAATGATTTTACCACGATATGGAAATCGAGCTTAGAGGACCCGACAGCCATATTTGGCGATTCTAATTACCTCAACTTTGAAAAACGAATAGGTGACTCTACCCTATTAATGCCCGCCAGTTTTAGCACCAAGGCCGAGTATAATTATATCAGTAATCCAGAGTTCGAGAAACACCCCAGTGCATATTTCTCTATTATGTCGTTCGAGGATCAGGTGAGTGACTGGTCAGTCGCTTCTATATCACCCGATTTTTATCTATCCAAGGTAGGAGCCCTTAGTGGAAATAGTTATGTAGGTATTCGGGTATTTAGCCTTCGCAAAGACATAGAGTACATTCAGAATAAACTCCGCCAACCCCTCGTAAAGGATTCTATATATTGCTTTAGTGCCTATCTGAAACTATCACCTGGCAGTAGGTACGCTACTAACGCTTTTGGTTTTCTCATCACTCAAGAAAAAACCTACATCGATACCGATGAGTTACTCGACATTAAACCAAGCAAAAACCTTAACACTCAAATACTTAATTATAAAACACAATGGATGAAGGTACAGTGTACCTATAAGGCCAAAGGCGGTGAGCAATATATAACGCTAGGTAGTTTTCAGAATCACAAAGAACTTGAACTCGTGGAGGTACCCGGAACCTCACCCGAAAGTTATTACTACATAGATGATGTGAGCCTAGTGCCAATAGCTCGCGAAGAGGACTGTGCTTGCAATTTTGCTGACTATCGCAAACCACCGCCACCTGTTTCCACAGCAACAAGCGATTCGCTAGCCACGAGTACATATGAGCAACTACAAGTAGGCGACACATTAATATTAGACAATATTCATTTTGACAATGATGAGTCCAAGCTCCTAGCGGCATCCTTTAGCACATTGTACGAGTTATTAGTTTTTTTGCATAAAAATAATCGCGTACATATCAAAATATCTGGGCATACGAGCAGCGTAGGTGGACACAGACACAATGTGGTACTTAGTGAACGTAGAGCAGCTGCCGTAAAACGATTTTTGACCAATAACGGCATAGAGACTGAGCGAATAGAAACCGAAGGTTTTGGCCCAGACTATCCTATTGCTAGTAATGATACGCAAGAAGGTCAGAAGGAAAATAGGCGTGTAGAATTCACTATTCTCAAAAAGTAAAGTCTACTTTTGGTGATAATGCACAAGCATTTTCGCCGAACTCTTATTGGTAGCCAAAGCAACATTATGAACGTCACACAGGCGTAGCAACATAGAGATATCTACATCGTGAGGATGTTTATCCAATGGGTCTCTGAAGAAAATAACCGCCTGCATCTCCCCTCGGGTTATCATAGCACCTATTTCTGCATCACCACCCATCGGTCCGGATGCTACACGCTGCACTTTGGTTACTCCAGCATCTATGAGCATTTTGCCCGTTGTACCTGTCGCTATTACGTCTATGTCTGGTCTGTTGAAAAAATCGAGACGTTTCAGAACAAAGGAGACCAAATCAGCCTTTTTCCCATCGTGGGCTATTAATGCAAATTTCATAATTGGGATTTTTTTTAACTCTTAAGCTTGCTGTGTGAAGCTTTGTAAATACTCCGTTTTGAGCAGTGAGCAAATCTTGTATCTCTCGTCTTTGGTATCTTGATAGAGGGCATCCAACGTTTCGTACACGTGGTCTAATCCTATCTCATCGCACCAAGCAAAAGGACCCTTGGGGTAAGCTGTACCTAGTTTCATACCCAAGTCTATATCCTCACGCGCGGCCGTACCTTCTTGTACGGTATAATACGCCTCATTTATAATCATGCAAACAATACGCGGCGTGACTAGCCCTACCCTACTTTTTACAAAACGCGTTTCGAGACCTAAGCTTGCCAATTTCTCTTTGGCCACGGTCGCATCCATATCATTAGTAGCACAACACTCTACTATGGGTCTATGAATAAATGTAGGTAGTGTATTCATTCCAACGATCGTACATGTAGGTGTAGATCCTAATTCGGCATACAGTTCTTCTAATTGTATTTTTACCGTACCCAATACCACTAGCTTGTTTTGCAGGTAGGCGTATTGACCTATAGACTCTGGTGTATCATCAAAATCGAGGTCGAAGATGACATCGTATTTGTCTATTTCATTAGATTTGAACGGTAGAATAGGCGTCCCGTGCAATAGCTCACTAAGTTCTTGGAGTTGATTGGGTTGGCCTTTGGCAGCTATATTCATACCGAGCAAAGGTAAAAGCACAAGAGGATAAACGTAAAAGAAAATTAAAATGAACAAAAAGATAATCTCAACCAACGATGCACCGGCAGCCATTGGCCCATATAGTCAGGCGATACTAGCAGGAGATACATTATACTGCAGTGGGCAAATAGCCATAGACCCTGGTACAGGATTATTGGTGATGGACACCATTACAGCCGAGACGCACCAAGTTATGAAAAACATAAAAGCGGTACTTGCTGCTGCAGATATGAACTTGGACAACGTAGTAAAGTGCAGCATATTTATGAGTACTATGGACCACTATGCTGCCGTAAACGAAGTGTATGCTGAATATTTCAGCAGTAATCAGCCAGCTAGAGAAGCAGTTGCAGTAAAAACACTACCTAAAGAAGTAAATGTAGAAATCAGCGTAACAGCTGTAAGGTAACGACTATTCTCTTGGAGTTGACTATTTAAGCTGAATTTCTGCTCGCATTGATATTGCCATATAGCGAACGTGTAATTATCTTTTCATACGCTTCTTTGTACTCATCAGCAGTTTGTACAGCTTGCAGTGCACTCTGCTGAATGACTAGTAATGGCAATACAATCTTCTCGCGAATAGCGATAGAGGCTTTAGAGATAGGCTCTGTCTGCATCAGCTCATCATAACCCGATACCAGTAGCATCATTTCCTTACTTAAGAGGTACTCGGCCTCTAATATTTTCCAAAATGAGCCATATGTTTTGTCATTTGCCATATAACTCGTCAGCTCAAAATACGTTTTGGAAAGCGACATCATGCTATTCATACACAAAGCCTTAAACAAGGGAACCTTGTGAAATAAATCCTGTACTTCTGATAGTCGTCCTTGGTCTACCAATGTTTTTATAGCAGTTCCGGTCCCGAAATAACCTGGCACATTTTGTTTCAATTGACTCCACGATCCTACAAACGAGATAGCCCTAAGGTCTGATAACTCTAGTTTTGCCTTATTGCCACGTTTGCCAGGTCTACTTCCTATATTGGCTTTGCCATAATACTTGAGTGTACTCCTATGCTCCAGGTAACTCATAAAATCAGGATGGTGTTTCAAGGCATTATATTTCTCGAAACTGAGCTCCGATAGTTGCTCTAAAAGCTCGCGATTCTCTTTGGTCAATTCATTTTTACCCGCTGCGTACTTCTTGGCAAGTCCCGCAGTAATCATTCGCTCACAGTTATAGTTAAACTGCTCTGGCGTTCCATAATTGCTCGTAATCGTTTGCCCTTGTATCGTCAGTTGTATCTCATTATTGGCGATTGCCTCACTTTGTGCTGCATAAAAACGATGAGATTTTCCACCACCACGTGATGGAGGACCCCCTCGCCCATCAAAAAATAGTGCTTTCACGCCGTTTTCGTCACATACTCTCGTAAGACTTTCTTTGGTTTTGTAAATACTCCAGTTGGCTTTGAAATAGCCGCCATCTTTGGTACCATCCGAAAAACCGAGCATTATTGTATGGTCATTGTTACGTCGTGCCACGTGCTCCTTGTAAGCGGGTAAGGCAAAAAGTTGGTTCATGGTATCTTCGGAATCTCGCATACCAAGCATAGTCTCAAACAACGGAACGATATCAAAGGTGATATCTTCTATATCCCAACCACTCCACCTGAATAAGGCAAGTACATAAAGTACGGAATATTTATCTTCCGAGTTGCTTATAATGTAGCGATGGCAACCATCTTCTCCATTTCTATCTTGAATGCTTTTGAGTTGAGCAATATTGGCAATGGTGTCATTGATAAGTGCGTCACCGTAATCATGTCCTCGTGCATCTATTTTAGCGGTCAGGAGGGTGCTCACCAGCTCTTCATCGCTAAGTTCACTTACATTGTCGGTTACCAGTCCTGCCTTTATCAAGATAGCTTGCACAGCACTAGCATGTACCGAGTGGTCTTGGCGTATATCCAATGAGGCAAAATGGGTTTTAAAAATAGATACCTTATTGATAAGCTTATCTAAATCTTCCAGATACATCTGGTGATATTTATCCTTTATTACGTCTCGTATTTTGAGTAATAGTTCCCGTATTTCTGCATAAGAAAGGGTTACCTCTTGGTCAAACATAGTATCGTATAACTTGCTTCTCAGTGCCTGTATTTCGTCCTCCACTTCTCTGAAACTCAATTTCTTTTGCAACGCCTTCACATCATTGTAATAACACTTCATAAGCGTAATACGGAGTTCATTAGCTACTTGCCACGTACTCTCTGCAGTTACAAATGGGTTCCCATCTCTATCACCACACGGCCAGAATCCAAGTTTTACGATATTGTAATTATCTAGCTTGTGCTCCGCTAAAATGCCTGAAACTAACGAGTAAAAATCACCCACCGCATCATAATACACATTACGTAAGTAGTAAATAATATTCTTAGCCTCATCTAGCGGTGTTGGTTTTTTGGAGTTGATAAGGGATGTAAGCCCGAGCTGTTGCAGGGCGGTATCTATCTCACCTATTCCATTTTGGGGAATAAGCTCACGCAACTTGGCGATAATATCGAGTACAGAAGGGGAATAAAACTGCGTAGGGTGGGCCGTAAATACAATACGGACACTAAATGCTGCCAACCATTCTAATATTTGCTCCTTAGTATGAGTAGGTGATTCTAGCTTGAGATAGTCTGCAATGGTTTTGTGTATATTGTCTACGTGCAATTCTTTGAAAGCAGCATCCTCTACACTATCATACAGTACTACTTGTCGCTCCACATATTGAATGACCCTGAACATAAAGTCTATACGCTCCTTCTCTGTAACCAGGTTTGTGTGTTTATCAAAAAACGCAGCTAACATATCGGCAGGATTTTCTCCATTATTCAAACCCGCTTTACACTCATCAAAAAGCAACGGTATGAGCATTCCTATATTGCTTACACTACGGTAGGGGAGATTAAGAAAAAGACTGTTGTATACGTTGAATTTGGTCGTTACTTCTTTTTCAAATTTGGTGTATCGTGCGGTTGACATAATATCCGTTTTTTCTTGCTACGAAGGTAAGGATAACTCGCGAGGGCAAAACACCCTTTAATGCAGTACACGTCTAATACAACGGCTTATGTACTTTATTTAAGACTCTCTTTGTTCTTAAATATTTAATGAGCTTTTTGCATTCAAAAATAATGTGCTATACTTGCGGAGCCTTTCAGGCAATTCTCAAGAAAATTTCCAATTTTTCCAGAATCATTAAACTTAATATTTCACACAATACTATATGTACGATATTCTTTCATTAGGAGAGATGCTCCTTCCTGAGCTACGCAAAATTGCAGATGAGCATGGCATACCTCACAAAGGACTAAAAAAGCAAGACTTAGCTTATAAAATACTTGATTTTCAAGCCGTTAACCCCGAAAAATTTAGAGATGTAAAGGTGCCAAGCAAGGCAGATAGCACGCCTGCTACCAAAAAACCTGTCGCTAAAAAGCCAGCTGCTAAAACTGAATCTGACGCTCCCAAAGAGCCAAAGAAAACTCGGCCACGTAAAACCAAAGAGGATAGAAACGAAGAGGTAAAACCAACAGAAACTAAAGCGGAAAAAAACCCCGAAAAGCCTAAGCCTGAACCACGTTTCAATCAGCCACGTAAAAGTGAGCGAGTGTCTCGTGAAGATAGACTAAATAAAAACACAAAGAGCGAATTTAAGGACGATAAAAAAGATGGCCAAGATCAGAAAGATGGCAAGCCTGACCGCCAAAAATCGAACAGAGATAACTCCAACCAAAATAACCCACGCGGCAACAATCCTAACCATAAGCAACTAACTCCCGAGGAGAAAGAAGCTAGAGATAAGGAAAGAGCTGAGCGTGACGCTGAGCGTAAACGCATAGAAGAAGAAAAGCGTAAGAAACGTGAAGCTGAAGAAAAACTCATTAATTACTTGGAGTTAGAGGGTGTAGTAACCACCCAAGGCGTGTTAGAAGTAATATCTGATGGGTATGGTTTTTTACGTTCTCCTGATTACAACTACCAACCATCACCTGATGATGTGTATATATCGCCGCAGCAAGTAAAACAAAACGGCCTAAAAACCGGTGATACTGTGAAGGGGAACATTCGTCCACCCAAGGAGGGCGAGAAGTACTTCGCATTGATAAACATCATAGGTATCAATGGGCGTACAGTAGACTTTGTGAAAGACAGAGTGGCATTCCACCACCTTACGCCACTTTTTCCAGATGAGAAATTTAACTTAGAGTACAAAAATGATAACTACAGTACGCGTATTATGGATATCATATCGCCTATAGGCAAAGGGCAACGTGGTCTTATAGTTGCACAACCTAAAACAGGTAAAACTAACCTACTAAAAGATGTAGCCAACGCTATATCCGCAAATCACCCTGAGGTGTATATGATTATTCTGCTGATAGACGAACGTCCGGAGGAGGTGACCGATATGGCTCGAAATGTAAATGCCGAGGTAGTTGCTTCTACCTTTGACGAGCCAGCAGATAAGCACGTGAAATTGGCCAATATTGTACTGGAAAAAGCCAAACGTCTTACAGAATGTGGTCACGATGTAGTGATACTGCTCGATTCTATCACCAGACTAGCTCGTGCCTACAATACCGTACAGCCTGCAAGTGGTAAGATATTAAGTGGTGGTGTAGATGCTAATGCATTGCAGAAACCAAAGCGTTTCTTTGGTGCGGCACGTAACATAGAAAATGGAGGTTCACTTACCATTATAGCTACGGCACTTACCGAGACAGGATCTAAGATGGATGAAGTTATCTTCGAAGAATTTAAAGGTACGGGTAATATGGAGCTTCAGTTGGATAGAAAACTATCTAACAAGCGTATCTATCCTGCTATCGACATTGTATCGAGTAGCACACGTAGAGAAGACCTTTTGCTTGATAAAGCGGTACTCCAAAAAATGTGGGTAATGCGAAATCATCTGGCAGATATGAACCCAGAAGAAGCCATGACTACTATGCTCAATTATATGAAAGGTACTAAGAACAACGACGAGTTCTTGGTGAGTATGAACGGATAGAAAGCATCCATCATACCAAAATATCAGAAAGGTCTGCCCGTTGGGTGGGCCTTTTGTTTTTTTAGAGAATAGAATTTAACGGTGAGTATATCCAACCTAATAATTTGGACTTCCTAATTACTCACATACAGTGAGTTTCCACTGCGAGAAACGCGGTATGTCTTTAGGTTACATCGTGTAGGACCACTGATAAATCCACTATTGAAATTGTATGCCGAACCGCAACAATCTACAAATCCGGTATCTTGTGTAGACCCACATCTCAGTTGCAGGATATCATTGTCTAACTCTACACGTGCACATTCTAAATCACTTTGATAACTGCAGGTGCGTTCTATAGCATAGTATATATCGTCAAAGTTGTGTATCACATAAATCCCTCTGTGTCCTTGACTTTCAAAAGATACAAACTCACCAAGATTACGTAAGTTGAAATACTCTGGCAAATCCATATTGATGGTGATATTCACCGCCGCATCTGGTATGAAACAGTCTCCTGTGAATGGGTCATCTGGTTTGCACGACTGATTGAAACTAAGAGCTACGCAGCAGAGTATGAAAGCTATTTTTTTCATTTGTTGTAAGTATAAAACCCTTTTCCTGATTTTCTACCGTAATAACCTGCTTGCACTTTCTTTTGTTGTATTCTATTAGGTCTAAATTTTTGGTCGTAATTGAACAACTCGTACATCGACTCGGTTACAGACAGGTTGGTTTCTACACCTATGAGATCCATCAATTGGAATGGTCCCATCTTAAAGCCACTTGCACGTACCAAATCATCTATTACATCGTGGCTAGCTACGTCCTCTTCCAATACTTTTAACCCTTCTACGTAAAAATGACGAGCTACCCTATTTACAATAAATCCTGGAGCGTCTTTGGCTACAATGCATGTCTTATTTACACTTGCTACATAAGCTTTGGCTTGTTCTACTACATCGGGGTCAGTTTGCTCTGCACTTATTACTTCTACCAGTTTCATAATATGAGCTGGATTAAAGTAGTGTATGCCTACCACCCGTTGAGGGTAAACAAAAGCCGCTGCAATCTGCGTAAGAGGTATGGATGATGTATTGGATGCGTATATCGTATCTGGGCCATTAATGTCGGCCAAGTCGGCCAACACCTTGGTTTTTACATCCAATCGCTCTACGATGGCTTCTATTACCATATCTACCTTCACATCGCTTATCGCATTGCTATACGTGATGTTGGCAATGGTTACTTCTTTACCAGCAATATCCAGTTTGCCTAGTTCTATCGCCTTATTAAGGTTTTTCTGAACGGCAAGTTCAGCTGCAGTGAGTACTTCTGAGTTAATATCAAATAATACTACCTCGTGACCTGCCATAGCACTTACTTGTGCTATGCCTCTGCCCATTACGCCTGCTCCTATTACACCTATTCTCATAATTTTATCTGCGTTGAAATCCGTAGGGAATCTTAAACGGAAAGCTCAACTTATCGTTGGCATATATATTCTGATAGTTGAGCACCACGTCTACCGTTTGCTCACCTTTCTCTACGTCTATGGTTACCACTTTGGGCATTTGCTGCTGTTCAAAATCGTGATACATCTCATAACCTACAGATGCGTGCTGTGTAGTGTCCGGAGTGTCAAACTCTGAGAGCATTGTTCTAAAAATAGCATTGAGCGTTACGGTATTTTGGGCGATACCATCACTACCTATGAGTTGCGTTCCTTCTGCGTTTGTCTTGTATTTATCTTGCGAGAAAATGGCGTTGCCTAGTAACAAGTCCTGCACCTGACCCACTTCAGCTTTGAAACCTAAGTACTGATTCAAAAAATCATTGTCGTACGCCATATACTGTTGGTTTATATTATCTACCATAAAAAAACTATCTGCCGTAATGAGGACCGTAGCTCCAAACCCAAACAGACTAAACTTACCCCATATCACACTGTCTTTTTTCATTTTGAGGTGCATAGAGACATTATTGGTTTTTTCATTCATAGTAATGGTTGCTTTGCCTCTCGCCTCTATGTTTTCAAAAGCCATTTGATTTTCCCAATACTTAGCTTGGGTAACAGCATTTACTTGGGTAGTAGCAGCCTTTTTTTTCGATTTGCAGCCGCTTATCGCCACTACACATAACATAAGTGCAAGTATTTTTAATCCCCTATTCATCGTCTAGTTTGTCCATTTTTTTTTGTTGCATTTCGTTTGCCATATTTTTATTGCCCAATGCCTCATAACACGCTTTCGCGTGCTCATAATAGTCCTTACCATTGGGATCTATGGCTATACATTTATTTAAAATTTTCAATGCTTGAGCGTAATCTCCCTGTGCATACAGAATCCAAGCCTTAGTATCTAGATAATAAGGGTTAGATGGCTCCAGTTTCAGTGCCGTAGTAATCATACTATCCGCTTTGAGCAATTCTATTTTTCTATTGGCAAGACTGTATGCGTAGTTGTTGAGCACCGTAGCGTTGTATGGATTTATTTCGATTATCTCGTCGTAGTACCGGTCTGCCTTGTTGTAATCTTCCAACTTCTCGTAGGCCAATGCTTTGCACAATGTAAGTTCCATTATATCCCGCTTGTCTATGGCTACATCCAGACCTTCGTCGGCTATGGAAATTCCTCTTTTTATTTCCTTACGCTCGATGTAAGCATAACTCTGAGCTACGTACAGATTCACTACATTGGGGAATAACTCCAAGGCTTCGTCCGTATCTTCAATCTGCTGATCTACATCATCTAACTGAGCATTTGCCCCGAGTAATTTTGTCCAAAGTTGGTATTCCGATGGCTTTATTTCTATAGCTTTTCTTATATTGATTCGAGCTAAAGAGTAATCACCCAATAGAGCATGTATGTCAGATTGTAAGATGTATGGCTCAATATTGGTTGGGTAGTTGAGCTCCAGCGTTTCTCCAAATTCCAATAAATCTGCACGCAGACTTGTATCACTTTTGAGCAGGTTGAGGTACTTACTTACGGCCTGCATTTTCTGTGGAAGTCTCAAGTCATCATACTTAAAAGCCTCTTTCAGATGAGCCATTGCTAGCCTATCTTTTCCTTTCTCATCGTATATAGAATATAGAGCAAAGTGAGCTTTGCCTACCGCAGGGTCTTCTTCTATTATCTGCTCCAAGGTAGTAATCGCCTTTTCCTCCTTGTCCGCTTTCATATAGGTTTCGGAGAGATATCCCTTGTATTGCACGTTAGCAGGAAAAGCCTCCACCAATTTCTCCATTTCTACTACGGCCTTGTCTTTTTCGCCCATGGCAGAATAGACAAAATCTAAACGCGTACTTGATTCTCGTTCTACCCCAAACTTAGTCTGCATTTGCTTCAGAATAGCTACAGACTTATCGTACTGTTTAGCATTATAATATTGATTAGCTGCTTCGGTGTAGTTTTTTCGAACCTCGGGCTCTTGGTTTACCATGGCTGCAAATACATCTGCACTCTCCTTATACTTACCAAACTTGTTATAAAACTCACCCAATAAGCCAGAATACCAGTGATTATACACAGGAGTAGTCGCCACAGCCTTCTGAGCAAAAGCTACTGCCTCTTGATAACGATCAAGCTTATAATTGAGTGATGCTAGTTGATACATCGTAGCGTGACTCTTAGGATTTATCGCTAAAGCAGTATTGTACAACTCCAAGGCTTTTTCCTTGTTATTAAGCACTTTCTGCTTATTGGCCTCAAAAAAAACTTTTTCAAATTTCTTTTGAGGGGCATAATCTGTTTGTCCATGGGTATCGCTTGCTAATGTAGCACTACTCTTACACCCTACGGATAAAAGAGATAGTACAAAAAGCGATATGTAAAGAGCTTTACCCAATATGCTGTGTGGAGTAATCTCCTATACTTATCTCATTAGCCGACCCATCATAGTGAGCTTTATTCCCTATCATCGAGTTCGTAATATTGGCGTTTTTGATATGTGATTCCGTCTGAATAATCGTATTGGTAACCACACTGTCTTCCACTATGGTATTGTCTCCTATACTTACATAAGGACCTATTTTGGCATTGATTAACTGTACGTTTTCACCAATATAACATGGCTCAATGATTTCAGAGTTGGTGCTAGTTACGCTATCTGCAACCAGTTTTTCTGTACTATTTGCCAGTACACGTTGGTTGGTGTTTACCGTTGCGTTCTTGTTGCCACAATCCCACCATTCTATCACCTTTCCTGGGGTGAATTTGGATCCTTTGTCTTTCAAGCTATCTAAGGCGTTTGTCAATTGATACTCGCCTTTTTCTTTGATATCGTTGTCCAGCAGGTGCTTAATTTCTGCTTTTAGAGCATCACCATTTTTAAAATAGTAAATCCCGATTATAGCTAAGTTAGATTGTGGATTATCTGGTTTTTCTACAAAATCTTCGATGATACCATCCTCATCCAATTGCACTACACCAAAAGCTCTTGGGTCTTCTACTTCTTTTACCCATATAGTTCCATCTACACTCGCATCTAGCTTAAAGTCTGCTCTGAATAGTGTATCGGCAAAAGCCACAATCACGTTACCTGTGAGTGCTTGTTCTGCCTGGTATATGGCGTGAGCTGTACCTAAAGCTTGGTGCTGTACGTGTATAGATCCTTTTCCGCCTAGTTTTTCTGCTACTTCTAGTAAGTGTTGTTTTACGGCTTCGCCAAAAAATTGCTCATTTGGTCCTACTACAAAAGCTATTTCTTCTAACGGTTCGTTTACTACTTTGGCTATGTCTTCTACAAGGCGTTGCACAATAGGCTTACCCGCTACGGGTACAAGCGGTTTGGGAACTGTGAGCGTATGCGGTCGCAATCTGCTTCCGATTCCAGCCATAGGTATAATGATGTTCATTTAGTTTATTGTAATAATGTGATAGTTAGCTCAAATTTATATTCCAGTGTGTCCGTATCCTCCTGCACCTCGCTCTGTTTCGTCTAAGGTATCTGTAAGTTTAAAACGGACTTGCTCGTACTTATTTAAAATTAGTTGAGCAATTCGGTCTCCATTTTCTATGTGAAAATCTTCTTGTGAAAAGTTGATTAATGCGATTTTTATTTCACCTCTATAGTCGGCATCAATCGTGCCTGGCGTGTTTATTACCGTTATGCCGTGTTTTAGGGCTAGGCCGCTCCGCGGTCTTATCTGTGCTTCGTAGCCTTGGGGTATGGCCATATATAGCCCTGTTCCTATGAGCTTGCGTTCAAAAGGCTTTAAGGTCATACGTTCAGGCACAAATGCTCGTAAGTCTACACCAGCAGAGTGCTCCGTTTGGTACGCTGGCAATGCATTATTGCTTCTGTTGATGATAGCAAGTTCAATCACGTCACGCAAATTTATGCTTTTCTACTGCTTAACATTAGTCTGTGTCCTACAAATGCATAGACCAGCACATAAAATAGATTTATTAAATGCGCATACCAACCACTTAGTCCGTCATATTCAGATAGCAAGTATAAGCCAACGCTTGAGATAATAAGAGTAAGAACTATGCCTACGTGGTACCGCACAGGATAGTATAGTTGACCCAGCAAGTAGCTGAGTATGGTCATAGTAGCATACGCCGCTAAAGTAGTAATGGCTGCTGCCTTAAAACCATAAATAGGCACGTATACAACAAGCAAAATAACCGTAAGCACAGCACCCACAAGCGAGACTGCTGCACCATGCTTAGTTTTATTATTGAGCTTATACCAGATACTCAAGTTGAAAAATATTCCTAAAAACAGATTAGCCATTAGTAAGATAGGTACTATGAACAAGGCATCTTCATGTTCGTGAAACTCCGGTTTGCGTATCAGCAACTCAGCAATTTCTTGCTTAAATAGCGACACCACCAAGAATATCGCTCCACACGCGTATACAAACCAATCCATAATCTGAATGTAAGATTTTTTGGCATCACTCTTATCTGCTTGGGCAAAGAAGAATGGCTCTACCGCATAACGAAATGCCTGAATGAAAATGGTCATTAACATGCTCAATTTATAAAAAGTACCATACACTCCTATTTCATAGTCTACTTCATCTGCAGGCAACAGTTTTCTCATTGCCAATCTATCAAAGGTTTCATTGACCATACCAGCAAAGCCTAAGATCACCAAGGGCCAAGCATATTTGAACATCTTTTTCCAAAGCTCGAGGCTAGCTTTACCTAAATTTCTAAAAATGTCTGGCAGCACCAAAATAAATTCTATTCCGCTAGCTATCAGGTTAATTATAAAAATAAACTCAATGTTTGGCTCCGTGTCGGTAAGCTCCGGGTAGTAAACTATGAAAAACACGTTAAGCACTACATTTATGATAATTCCTGTGGTTTTTACTGCTGCAAATTTTTTGGCTTTGTTAAGATAACGAAGCAATGCATATGGCACAGATTTTAATACATCTACGGCCATAATGAGGGTAAACCACGTCACATAAGACAAATTATCAGGATAACCCACAAATGAACCTGCGGAAGACTTATTAGTAAGCATTAATAAGACAAAAAGAACAACTGCAATAACAAGTGATGTCATTGCAGTACTAAATACATCTTGATACTTTTCTTTTCCTCTCGCAAAATTGAAAAATGCTGTTTCCATTCCGTGTGGCAATACCACAAAAAAGAATGCAGCGTACGCATAAAACTCTACGTGAGGAGCAATGAGTTTTGGGTCAAAAACCCCAGCAAAGACGAAGACCAGAATAAAATTTATAGAACGCCCGACAATACTCGGAATCCCATAAATCGCGGTGTCGCCAGCTAATTTCTTGATGATACTCATTTGCTATGCAAAGCTATGTTTACCCAACGTTAGCTATACACATATTATTTTGACTTGTCTAATGTGTAGGTTACTTGTAGTCGTACGGAGCGAGGTGCTCCCAAATCGGCAGGTCGTATGGCATACTCCTCGTTGGTGATATTAGCTATGATAAGATTCGTTTTCCAATGCTCTGACAGTTTGTAACCCAAGCGAGCGTTGAATAATATGTATGCTGTAAGTTCCTGATCTATAGACTCCTGAACTCCTGGCACATATGCACTGATTGGAAAAGTGACAAAGGCAGCATCTACATTTTGTACGGCAGACTGATAGGCCGTACCTACTCCTAGTGTCCAGTTTTTATACGTAACCATCACATCAGCTTTGGCGAGGTGTTGTGGTCTATATTTTAGAGCATAATCGGTGGTGTCTGAGCTGGTGTTCAGATAAGTTAATTGGTTGTTGCTGTTGTCTGATCCTACTACCTTATTGGGCTCCATTGCCTCAGATTTGGTGTAGGTATACCCTACGAAACCTTGTACCTCTATACTCTTTGTTTTCTGCTGAAAACTGAGGTTAAGCTCTGCTCCTGATACACGTGTTTTCCCGGTGTTGAGTGTTTTGAAACCTGCACCAAATAACGGTGGTGCGATAGGACCCCACTGCCCAAAGGTAAACTCCATCATATTCTCAAACTGCATACGAAATACCGCTGCATCTGCCAGAAGTTTTAAAGTCCCTATTTTAAACCCTTGTTTTACTCCTATCTCTAGGTTGGTCCCTGTTTCCGACTGTAGATTCTCATTGGGATAGATACTCACAGGTCCTACCGTAGTGGTAATGAATGATTCTGCTATACTTGGAAAACGATACCCTTGCCCGTAGCTTGCTCTAAGAAATGTAAAATCAGCCGCTGCGTAATTAAGCCCAGCTCGGTATACGGGTTTAGACTCCGTTCTACTATTCAAGGTAAATTGCTCATATCGAGCACCACCATTTGCCGTTAGCTTTCCCCATCCTTTTTCCAATTGAACATAAGCTGCGTAATTCGTAGCATTTTGGGTTCCATTATACAATGGTGATTGGGTTACGGTATTGATAGCAACCAATCCACCTACGGCATTAAATCTCTTGGCTGTCAAATTGAACGAAGACTGATACTCCGCATACACCAAATCGGAACTGTTGCTTTGGTCTATCGTGGGATCTCCATTGTCTACCTCATTATTTATACTCAGGTAGCGTGTGTTGAGTGTATGCTGAAATTTTCCTGTACTCCATTTCAGGTAAGGATCTATGCTCAAACGGCTTACCGTATTATCCGTACTCCCGCTGTCCAATGCTGTATATCCTAAATCATAAGACTCCCATAACAAAAAACTCCCAGAAGTGCCTTGCTGATAGGTGGTATTAAGTCCATATACCAAATTGTGTTTTGCCACGGTCTTATGCAACCCTAAGGTACCTCTTACCCTTTTGTCATAATCACTCATTTTGTAGCTCTCATCGTTCAAGGCATTTAGCCCCAAGCTTACACCCAGCCCTTTGTAAGTGCTGGTGTGATACGCAGTAAAATTAGAAACCGTGTTGCGACTATCTCCTTGATATCTAAGTGATTGCCTCTTGGGTAAATCATAAAAACCCGCTGATGTACTTACTTGGGTATATGGTTTGGAAGATGGTTTTCGAGTGGTAATATTGATAATACCATTCAGTGCCGAACTCCCGTAAATTACCGAGCTTGCTCCTTTTATTATTTCCACTCCCGCTATACCTTCAGTAGGTACAAATGTCCATAGCGGTTGTCCAGCATCACCACTCAGCATGGGTGCTCCATTAATAAGCACCTGCACTCGCGAGCCAGCTCCATAGCTCCAGCCACTACCGCTTCGTATGGTGGGTTGATTGTCAACCACCTGCACGCCATTTATTCTCCCTATACTTTCTTCCAGATTGGTGGGAGCCGTATTCGCTATCAGGTTTGGTTTTATTATCTCCAGCGAAATCGTTGCATTTTTCAGCTCCGTAAAACGTTTGTTTTCAGACACTACTACGGCATTGAGCATACTCGAAGTTTCGGCAAGGACAATAAGTGTATCATCTGGTATCACCGTAACATCTGCATAACCTACTTGAGTTATACGTAAGCTTGGTTCTTTAGATTCAAAAGCATACACCCCATTCACATCGGTAAGAGCTACAACCTTATTAGCAACCAAAAAATTAAACTGAGCACCGATAATCGGAATACCGCTTTCGTCAACTACTTTTCCTTGGTAAGAAAAATTGGTTTGACCCACTGTAACTAGCGTCAGAAGGCAAAACACCGCTTGTATGAATAAGTGAATACGCATATATTCGTTTCTTACAAATGTATTTAATCCAATCAGTTATGAAAAGAGTTTTACTAATGGCACTCGTTGTTGTATCGATATTTGCCGCACAGGCACAAGTATGTACACCCGATATGACTATTACTGAACCAGGAGTATATCCTGACCAACCCGATACAGCCTATGCCGATCAGCCATATAGTTTCAATTTTCAAGTATTGGCTCTAAGAGACACCAATGTTGTATTTGCCGGCCAGAACTTAGATGCAACTATAGACTCTGTGCGTATCAATAATGTGATTGGTTTACCTGCTAGTTTCACGTTTCAATGTAACCCATTGGACTGCATGTTTACTTGGCTAGCCGTAGGTTGTATCAACCTACAAGGAAATCCCACCCAATCACAAGCAGGTGTATATCCGTTAGAAATAGCGACTACCGTATTTGCTAGGGCAGGAATATTAGCATTACCTGTACCCGATACAGCTGATGGATATGAACTCGTGATACAAGGAGATGGCTCGGCGTCTGTATTTGACGTTTCTGCCAATGAGTTACGTGTATATCCCAACCCATCAGCGAGTGGTAAGTACACACTTAGTAGCAACCAACCATTATCTATAATAAATATAATTAATGTGCAGGGTAAATCCGTAACGTACGACGCTACACCAAGTCAAAAACAGACGTATATCGACCTAAATAGCGTGCCTAAAGGCATCTATATTGTGCAGGCCTACTTGGGAGAAGAACGAGTAAGCATAAGGCTGCTACGTTAGCCCATATCATGAGTGTGTAATAATAACCGTATCTTTGCACTACACTCAAAATTTATGGCAACAGACGTGGTTAAGCAAACTTCAGCATCTATATCAAAACAAGAGTTTATTGAGCAAGTAAAGAGTGATTATGTCACTGCTTTCAAAAGCAGACAAGCATCTCTCTTGGGCCGCAAAGAAGTACTTACAGGCAAAGCAAAGTTTGGGATTTTTGGTGATGGTAAAGAGTTGGCTCAAGTAGCTATGACTCGTTATATGCAAAAAGGTGATTTCAGAGCAGGTTACTATCGTGACCAAACCATACTCTTCGCTCTAGGACTCAGTGACGTACAAAAGTTTTTTGCTCAGCTATATGCTCACCCAAGTACAGAGCACGACCCAAGTAGTGCTGGTAGAAGTATGAATGGGCACTTTGGTACACGCATGCTAGACGATGCAGGTAACTGGTTACCACAAACCAACGGCGTAAATATATCATCTGATATATCGCCCACCGCAGCTCAAATGCCGCGAGCACTAGGATTGGCTTTTGCCTCTAAGGTTTATAAATCAAACCCTGACTTACATACCAAAACAAACTTTTCCAACCAAGGAAACGAAATATCGTGGGCAACCATAGGTAATGCTAGTACTTCAGAAGGACCTTTTTGGGAAAGTATAAACGCAGCAGGCGTTATGCAAGTGCCTATGCTCGTAAGTATATGGGATGATGAGTACGGCATATCGGTACACGCCAAGCACCAAACTACAAAGCAAAATCTTAGTGCTATCTTATCAGGTTTCAAAACCGACAAGTATGGTGTAGGAATAGAACTCATAACGGTAAATGGATGGGACTACCCGTCGCTTATTAATGCCTATAAAAAAGCATCCGAAGTATGCCGAAAAAAGCATACACCGGTAGTAGTGCACGTAAAAGAAATGACCCAACCACAAGGTCATTCTACCTCGGGATCTCACGAGCGATATAAGTCTAAAGAACGACTTGCTTGGGAAACTGAGCACGACTGTGTGGCTAAAATGAGAGCATGGCTGTTGGAAAACAACCTAGCCGAAGAAACCGAGATAGAGGTATTAGAGAAAGAAGCTATCTCCGAGGTAAAAGCGGCTAAAAAAGCGGCTTGGACTGCTTTTCGCAGTGAAATCAACGCTGAAAAAAATGAGGCCGTAGAGCTATTGTCTCAATTAGATGCCGATGCATCAGCTTCACTCAAGGGAGCAATGGATCCCAATAGAAAAGACATTCTAAAAACATTGCACAACACCCTTCGTAGTCATATTGGAAACCCATTAGCAGCAGACTTGCACGCCTTTTATAAGAGCTATTTGGCCAAGTATCAGGATGTATATAGCAGTCATCTTCATAGTCAATCGGAGCAGCGATCACTCGCCATACAAGAGGTAAAACCTACCTATGCTGACGATGCCGAAGAACTCAATGGGTTTGAGATTCTGAATAAAACATTTGACCACCTACTTAGTACCCACCCTGAAGTAATTGCCTTTGGGGAAGATGTAGGAAAAATAGGAGATGTAAACCAAGGTTTTGCAGGGTTGCAGGATAAGCACGGAGATCACCGTGTGATGGATATGGGCATACGCGAAAACACCATTGTAGGACAAGCTATAGGTGCATCGCTTCGTGGCCTTCGCCCTATTGCCGAAATACAATACTTAGATTACCTACTCTACGGAGTACAGATGATGAGTGACGATATAGCCACCATACAATACCGCACCAAAGGGGGACAAAAATATCCGCTGATAATACGAACAAGAGGACACAGGCTAGAAGGTATATGGCACAGTGGTTCGCCTATGGGTATGATTATTAATGCCGTGCGTGGTATGAATGTACTCGTGCCTAGAGATATGACTAGAGCAGCTGGTTTTTATAATACCATTATGAAGTCAGATGAGCCGTCTCTTATCGTAGAATGTTTGAATGGTTATCGATTAAAAGAGAAGTTACCAAGCAACCTTCACGAATTTACTGTACCGGTAGGTGTACCCGAAACACTACAATACGGTGATGACGTAACGGTTATAACCTACGGTAGTTGTGTGCGAATAGCCCAAGAAGGAATCGCTCTTTTACAAGAAAAAGGTATATCCGTAGAGCTCATAGATGTGCAGTCATTGTTACCTTTTGATGTGAATCACAACATCGTAGAATCGTTGATGAAGACCAATAAAGTAGTATTTATGGACGAAGATGTACAAGGAGGTGCTACTGGATTTATGATGCAAAAAGTACTAGAAGAGCAAGAAGGGTATAAGTACCTAGATGCTGCTCCGCGTACGCTTACCTCGCAGGACCACAGACCGGCTTACGGAACAGACGGAGATTATTTCTCTAAGAGTAACGCCGAAGAATTATTTGAACTCGTGTATGATATGATGCACGAATATGAACCAGACAAGTTCCCTAAATTCTAAATTTATATAGGAAGTTGTTTGAAACATAAAAAAGGCGACCCGTGGGTCGCCTTTTTAGTTGATAGTATCAAATTAATTATTTCTTCAAGTTATCTCTTTTCTGTAAGCAAGTCTACTTCAGAAGGTTCAGCTGGAGCAGCTTCTGGCTCAGTAGCTTTAGTTTTGTTGTGTGCTTTAACAATTATAAACATTACAAAACCAACAATTAACAAATTGATAATGGTATTCACCTATTTACCCCACATAATTGCGTTTTTTACGCTACCATCTTCATTGTAGTCTAGCTCAATCATTTTATCTGCAAAATCCTGACCGCCTGCAAAGTGACCTACAACTGGCATTACGATATCAACCACGAAGCCGTTAATTACCATTCCTAAAGCACCTGCCATAATAACCGCTACAGCAAAATCGATGACATTACCCGTCAAAGTGAAGTTTTTAAATTCTTTTAACATAATTTTAGTTTTTTAATATTGATTGTAACCTTGAGACCAGGTACCAAAGTGTCACCTTAAAATTCAAAAAACTTATATTGTAGGCTCTACCAAGGCTGCTTTATTGATGGTGTATTTCCTGTTATTGGCTAAATTCACACACAGGACTCTTGTTCGTCTGTCTTCTTCCTTTTGATACACATGACCTCTGAAACGAAACTTTTCTCCTATGGCTAACTCCTCTAGATACACCCCTTGTTCTGTGTCATATTTTGCAAAAGCCTTTTCTACAGACACATTTACTCCGCTGCATGCCTTAGGGTTTGTTAGCTCGTGAGTTATGACATCGAGCAGTTCTTTGTCTTGGGCAAACTCCTCGTGAACATTAAAGTAGCTAAACAATTCTCTAAAGTTATTTTTCCACTCGATACCGTGTGGTTTTACCTCATTGCGATGCTGCAAGTAGGTTTTGAGGTGAGCTATCTCGTGTATTAGAGTAAATAAAAAACGATATGAATTGTCATCATGATTTACCGAGATACTAAGGTTATAACCTTGTTGTCTGAAATCTCCACGTTTCGTTTTACGGGGTCGGGTTATTTTTAATACGCATTTGCTTTCCTCTAAGAATGCTAAAATGCGGTCGGCTTTGTGCGTTGGAAGGTGTTTTTCTAAGTATTCGAGAATACTCACGGCAGTCTTTACTTTAATACCGCAAGCAAGGTGTCAGCAGCCGAAACCTTTTGTTCTAGCTCTACTTTGATATCCGTACCTACTGGTACAAATACATCTACTCGAGAACCAAACTTAATGAATCCCATCTCATCTCCTTGTGCTGCTTTGTCACCTGGCTTAATGTACCAACGTATTCTGCGTGCTACTGCACCTGCTATTTGTCTGAAAAGCACTTCCACTCCTGTATCCGTTTTGATAACCGATGTAGTTCGCTCATTCTCCGTACTGCTTTTAGGGTGCCAAGCAACCAGATATTTACCGGGGTGATACTTGAAATAACTAAAGATACCTGAAACGGGATTCCGATTCACGTGAACATTGAGCGGCGACATAAAAATAGAAATCTGTATGCGTCTGTCTTTGAAATATTCAGTCTCTTCTACTTCTTCTATAACCACTACCTTGCCGTCACACGGGCTTACTACACCGTTCTCAGTTTTGTCAGCATAGCGAGGTGGGTTGCGAAAGAAGCGAACAATAAGGATATACAATACTAATAGAGGCAAGCCGAGGAGAATCATTAACCAGCTTGGAGCATTTAATGATGATAACCCAAATAGGATTCCTGCAAATAATAATGTTGAGATAAGAATTATCTTATATCCTTCTTTATGAATATTCATGTAGCTATGTTTTTAAAATATACCTCTGAGTTTAGACGTATCAGCAACCTTATCTATAGCCACAATATATGCCGCTGTTCTAAGACTACACTTGTGCTTACGGGCCGCTTTGTATACATTATCAAAAGCCTGCTTCATAATTCTATCGGCACGTCTATTTACTCTTTCTTCGGTCCAAAAATAACCTAATCTATTTTGCACCCACTCAAAGTAAGAAACAGAAACACCACCCGCGTTGGCTAGTATATCTGGAACTACCATGATACCTTTCTTTGCTAAAATATCATCTGCATTAGAGGCAGTAGGTCCATTGGCACCTTCCACGATTAGTTTTGCTTTTATTCTATTCGCATTTTCCTCAGTAATTTGATCTTCTAAAGCAGCAGGCACTAGGATGTCTACATCCAGCTCTAATAGCTCATCATTGGTTATCATTTTACCGGCTTTATAACCTTCCAAGCTCTTATTCTTAGCTACGTAGGCAATCGCCTCTTCTATGTCGAGTCCTTCAGGATTGTAATACGCTCCTGAGATATCAGATATCGCGACAATAGTCACCCCTTGTTGTTCTATAAGTTTAGCCGAAATACTACCCACATTACCAAAACCTTGAACAGCACAGGTAGACTTGGTTGGATTCATTTTGAGCTTAGCCATAGCACTACGTGTAGATACCATCACACCACGTCCGGTAGCTTCTACTCTACCCAGTGAACCACCGAGTACCAGTGGCTTACCTGTAACTACCGCAGGGCTTGCCTGACCAGCTAACTTGGAGTATTCGTCCATTATCCAAGCCATCGTCTGTGGATTGGTGCCCATATCTGGGGCAGGTATATCTCTCTCTGGGCCAAATACATCTCGCATAGCACCAGTGAATGTACGTGTTAATCGCTCCAACTCTCCTTGAGACATCGTACGCGGGTCACACTGTATGCCACCTTTACCACCACCGTAAGGTATGCCTACTACGGCACACTTCCACGTCATCCAGGCGGCAAGTGCTTTTACCTCGTCTAAGTTTACACCCATAGAGTAGCGAATACCACCCTTACTTGGTCCTAGCTTAGAAGAGTGTACCACTCTGTAACCTTGAAATGTCTTGATTTTTCCATCGTCCATGGTTACCGGAAGACTCACGATAACTGCTTTTTCTGGGGATTTGAGGGCGTTGTAAGTAGATTCATCTAAGCCGAGTATTTCTGCCGCTTCGTTGAACCTTTCCATCATAGACTCCAGCGGATTTAAATCATCCGTAATGGGAGCTGGTTCTTTAAACTTTAAAGTCATAATGCTAAAGTTAATTATATATTATTAAGCAAATGTATTTATTATAGCAATTGGTAGTAATCAGTCCCTTGTCTTTTTTTAGCCCAAAAACTGCAAAACCAAGATATACGGTAGACTTGATAAGTAAATTGAATCCATTCTATCTAAGACGCCACCGTGGCCAGGCAAAAAATTTCCACTATCCTTCACCCCTAGTTTGCGTTTCATATATGATTCTACAAAATCCCCAAAAATGGCAAAAACTATCACGATAGGTGACAACCAATAGGAAGCCATCTCTAACTGAAGCCAGTAGTGATTGAGTACCGCCATTGCTATGACGGTAACCACTGCCCCACCTATAGTTCCTTCTATAGTTTTCTTAGGAGAAACCTTAGGAAACACCGGACGCTTACCTATAGCCTTGCCCACTGCATAGGCCATGGAGTCATACATCCAAATGGTGATGAGATAAAACACAACATACATTATAGCATCGCTCGATTGTAAAAACCAAATAGCCAAAGCTACAAGTGGAGCAATGAGGTATAAGGTGCCAGTCATATAATTTACGGTTTGCTCTCGCTTAAGCTGTGTGTAAGTGATATACAAGCAAGCCATTTGTACCAAAAACATAATACCATACGAGATTACATCCATCTCACGAGCACCAAAAAAAGTAAGGTACAAAATCACTCCTGCAAAAACGGCTGGATTTACCCAACGATGTTGGTTGGAAATTTTGTGAGCTAACGTCGCCAGTTCGTTTACCGAAACAAAGGCTATAAAAGCCATTAAAATGCCAAAAAAAGGTTTGCCAAAAAAAGTTGCACCCAGCATTATAGCCACGTATAACGCCCCAAATATGAGGCGGAGAGAGAGGTTAGACATAGAAATTTTGTGTTTTTGTGTCTGCGTTTTTCTGAATGTAAATAAACAGCACGACGGCTAGACCCAGTAAGACAATATTAACTGCCATAGGCATACTTGCCCCTTGTTCTAGTGCTTTGATATAATCGCCATCAGTAAAAAAATAAAGCTGAATCACAGCCAATGAATTATTGATAAAATGAGCTGCGATAGATGTCCAGATGGAGCCCGACCAATACGCTGCATACCCAAATGCTAATGCAAGAAAAAACATCGGCAAGAATTTCATAAACTGAAGATGAACTAGGCTAAAAAGTACAGAAGTAACTACTATGGCAACATGCATATTCTTGAACAAGCCATTGAAAGCATTCATCAGAAAGCCTCTGAACAACATTTCCTCGGCAATAGCAGGAGCCAATGCCATAAATAAAATACTTAGGATAAAAGAGAGAATCGACCTATTCCCCACCATAGCCTCGTACAACGCGTTGTTATTAGACTCCTGCGTTTGGAGCCATTTATAAAAAGTTGGCCATTGGCTAAAATCAACGAGCTTATTTATATCCAGCATAAAACCCATAAGCGTTACACATACAAAAACAAATACCATACTCACTATAACCCACATAGCACTGCGGGGCTTAGACAATGAGAGGTAATGAACGGGAGTAGCTTTGATAAAAATACACGCCAAAAGTACACCTACTATCATAGGCAGTGTAGAACTGATAAAAGCAAAAAACTTAAGAGCATTGGGCTGTGATTTTAAACTCACCATAAGATTTGGCATCTCCGCTGTTCCAAGTATTTCTCCATGTATATAATAGGAAAATATTACTGTCGCAACTCCACCCAATAAGAATAGAGCTCCTGAAAAAAAGACAAAACCTAGAAACAAGTGAAACAAAGCTTGCAGCCTACCTGGTCGATAAGTGATGCTTTCTGTATCTTTGCCCTCTTCAAATTCTTCGAAACTCATATCGCAGGCAAATATGGTAAAAATAGGCAACATAGAACTCAGTGACTTTCCATTGCTACTCGCACCTATGGAAGATGTGAGTGACCCTCCATTTAGAGCGGTGTGCAAAGAAAACGGTGCTGATGTGATGTATACGGAGTTCATCAGCAGCGAAGGCCTCATTCGCGATGCCGCCAAAAGCACCCAAAAACTCGACATATTTGAGTACGAACGCCCTATCGGTATCCAAATTTTTGGCAGTGATATCAACTCTATGAAAGAAGCTACAGAGATTACCGCCTCTGCCAATCCTGATTTGATAGACATTAACTATGGTTGCCCGGTGAAAAAAGTGGCCTGCAAAGGAGCAGGAGCTGGCATACTACAGGACATCCCAAAAATGGTACAAATGACTGCGGAAATAGTAAAAAGCACTACGCTACCTGTAACCGTAAAAACAAGACTGGGCTGGGACGATAACACCAAGTATATAGAAGAAGTAGCCGAACGCCTGCAAGACGTAGGCATAAAAGCACTGAGCATACACGGTCGTACACGCAAACAGATGTACAAAGGCGAAGCCGACTGGACCCTTATAGGTAAGATTAAGGAAAACCAACGTATCAAGATTCCTATTTTTGGCAATGGCGATATAGATAATCCCGAAAAAGCCAAACTATACAAGGAAAAGTACAACGTAGATGGTATAATGATAGGTAGAGCATCTATAGGATATCCATGGATTTTCGATGAGATAAAGCACTACCTAGCCACAGGACAAAAGCTGCCTCCTCCTACCATAGCACAACGTGTAGAAATATGCAAAAAGCACTTTGCCTTTGGGATGAAATGGAAAGGGGATGTATTGGGCATCGTAGAGATGCGTAGGCATTATAGCAACTATTTCAAAGGAATAGCACATTTCAAAGAATACCGAACTAGACTAGTAAGCACGATGGACGAAAAAGAAATATACGCTATCTTAGCCGAGGTAGAAGAGGCCTTTGGTGATTACGCGTTTGCGTAGTCTTTGATACATCCGCCGTGGCGGATACTCAGACTGACAAACTTCTAATCAAAACGGCTGTCTTTGATTAATTCGCCGTGAAAAAACACTTGGATTGATTCTACCCGCCACTAAACTGTTTCTTCAAAAAGCAATAACCACTGCACAAAGGAGTAACATAAAAATAAAGCTACGCCAGAATCCGTATCCAGTGTCCTCAGAGTTTTTCCCTACAAAATACGAAACAGATACACTCACAGCAGCATATACATAAATCAACATTTATAGCTATTCTTCAAATGGTTACGCCAGTTTTCTAGCATTTCTTTTTTGAGTACTCGTGGAAATTTAATTTGAGCACCTTCCTTGCCATTGATACGTAACCAATCGTGAAACTTACTCGTAGGCAGTAAGTTTATTTTGATCGCTTTCAATGCTGCAGACCGTTCTACGCGATAGTCGTCATTGAGCACTTTGAGTGTCATATCCAGCTTGTAGCGCAACTCATCTTCTCTTCCCTTTAGCTTCTGATCGTCACAGGCTATGAACCACTCGTGTGCGAAGAACCCTTGATACGGAATACCACATACGGTAAATTCCTCGAAAGGCACATCATACTCATTGCTGAGCAACTCTATAGCCTTATTCATATTATCTACCGACAAGTGCTCACCACAAAGCGACAGAAAATGCTTGGTACGTCCCGTGATTTTAATTTCACATCGGTCCAGATTGGTAAACTTTATCGTATCGCCTATAAGGTATCGCCATGCTCCGCTACACGTAGATATGAGCAATGCGTATTCATCTTTATCATTTACCTGACCAAGAGTAAGCGAACGTGCACCCGGTTTAAGCTCACCGCCATCCGTAAAATTGGCCGACGTAAAAGGAACGAATTCATAATAAATTCCATTTCTGATCAACAATCGCATCCCACCTTCACTATCTACCCGCGTTTGATAAGCAATAAATCCTTCTGAGGCTAGGTACGTTTCAAAATATTTAATAGGTCGACCCATGAGTCCGTCCAACGATTTCTTGTACGGACTAAGTGCCACCCCTCCGTGAATATAGGCCTCAAAATGTGGCCATATATCGTGTATGTTGTTCAGATTGTACCTATCTATAATACTCTCCATCAGCAGCTTAACCCACGCAGGCACACCTGCTATCATACCTACATCACAGTCTTTTGCCTCATCGGTGATTTTTGCTATTTTTTCCATCCAATTTTTTTCTTTTCGGATATGAATACCCGGTTTGGACAGTCGTTGAAACAATACTGGGACAGAGCCAGTGGTAATACCGCTTAAATCACCTGCATAGTACTTGCCGTTATACTCCAACTCTGTACTACCACCAATCATTAGCCAATTTTTGGCAATGTGGTCTTTGGGCACGTCGGTTTGAATGATGCTAAGTACCTGTCTCAAGCTTGCTCGCCTGATTTGCTTGAGCATCTGATCACTTACTGGTATATATTTACTACTCCCATCAGATGTGCCAGAGCTTACTGCATAATTTTTGATAGGGTCTGGCCAGTTCACATTTTCCTCGCCCATTCGCATACGTGTCCACCACGGAAGCATATTGAGGTAGTCGCCCATTTGTACGCTTTCGCTAAAATCGGTGAGTAAGGAAGGAGCTTCTACTAACTGTGAGAACTTATGCTGACGACCAAATGCCGTGTGCTGAGCTTTATCCAAAAGCTTGTTGAGCGTCTTTTTCTGTATGGCCTCACCTTCCTCTATATTAACTTTTAAGAAAACACCACGGTTTTTAGCTTCTGTGAGTAATCTTTGCAACAGTGATGGCATAAGACAAAACAAGGCAAACACTTGTTCATATACAAGTGCAAATACACAAACCGTGAAAATAGCGATACCTGAATACGCATAATTCACACTAAAAACGAAGCCTAGATCTTAAGTACAACACGGCAACACACGAAATATGAGCGAACTAAAAGAGGAAACAATAAAAGACAAGTGGTTTAAGATAAGAGAACTATTTGAGCGACGGTTTAACAAAACTCCGGACCTCAGTGCTATACTATACGTTATAGGAATGCGAGAACTTGGCAAACACCAAGAAAAATTTAAAAAAGAAGAAAAGGTGCAACTCATGCATATCGCCACATGCCGTATACTTAGCACATCAGGCCACTACCGCCTCATAGGCAAAGACGAAAACGATTGGCCCGTTTGGGAATTAGTAGAAAAACTACCCAACCAAGATATGCTAGAACAAGAAATGTATATGCGACATCATATCGTCAACTATTTTGAGGAGGAAGAGTTGATTTAGGCTTTCTTTCCTCTCTCTCGGTTGATTTGTTATTCGGACTCGGAGTGCTTCGAAACACCCTGATTCTTTCGTTACTTTGACTCAGGGCGAAGTGAAGAGTCTCATTCTACCTCGTATAATGCGTCACGTCATTCCAAAGCTTGTCTTTGGAATCCATAAGTCACATATTAAAAATCTATTTTATCGAAAGTTTAGAGGTGTCTCCATTAACGTAGTTTTTTCTCTTTGTAAGAGTATGGTAGAAAGAATCACAATAGACCCAGCAATATGCCACGGCAAACCATGTGTGAGATGTATGCGGTGGCCTGTTGAGGTAATACTTGATTTACTTGAATCTGGAATGTCAGTAGATGAAATAATAAAAGAGCATCCAGAATTAGAAAACGATGATATCTTAGCGAGTATAAATTATGCCAGACTATACCTGTCGGATGTCAGTTTGAAAGATGTAGCATAATGAAATTACTCTGAGATGTTCATATTCCTTTTAAGTTGGTAAGAAACTAGAAGGAGCTGGGTTATGAGACGAAACATGTAAATGAACTGCAAGATAAATGGTTTACCTCAGACAAAGACATTTGTACTTTTTGTGACACAATGTATTTTGTAATTATTACAAAATACAAGGATTTTAAAAACTCATATTTGATAAAAAAAAGAACCTAAAATGGTCATCAAAATTAACTTAGGAAATGTCTCTACGGCACACATTATTTCACTGTTCAATAACAACATTGCAGACATAGCAAAGTTAGATGTCTAGACCAACGTTTCTGTGCGAGATGGGACCACTCGGCATAAAATTCATTGAGTAATTTATAAGTTCCTATTTGTTCTTCATCCGTATTTACTAGTTGTAACAAATCACCCTCCACCTTTTACCTTTAAATCAATAGTATATTTGCCGCATGTCTTCCAGACTTCATATATACAATACCCTAACCAAGCAGATAGAAGAGTTTCAACCGGCAGAACCACCCTTTGTGGGAATGTACCTGTGTGGTCCCACCGTATATGGTGATCCGCACTTGGGTCATAGTCGTGGTGCTGTGATGATGGACGTACTATTTCGCTACCTACAGCACCTGGATTACAAGGTACGCTATGTAAGAAATATCACAGATGTAGGCCACCTACTCAATGATGCAGATGAGGGTGAAGACAAGATAGGCAAAATAGCCAAAGCTAATAAACTGGAGCCAATGGAAGTAGCACAGCAATACACCAACGCTTATCATCACGCTTTGCAAAAAATGAATGTCCTCCCTCCAAGTATAGAACCGCGAGCGAGTGGTCATATTTTGGAACAGATAGAGATGATACAAGAAATAATTTCCAATGGATTTGCTTATGAGAGTAATGGGTCTGTTTACTTTGATGTACTCCAATATGCTGAATCCAATAACTACGGAAAGCTAAGCGGTCGTAAACTGGAAGACCTCATAGCAGGTGCAGGAGAAGAACGCCGCACCTTAGAGGGACAAGAAGAAAAGAAAAACCTCAATGATTTTGCACTTTGGAAAAAAGCTACACCAGAGCATATTATGAAATGGAATAGTCCGTGGAGTGAAGGTTTCCCCGGTTGGCACATAGAGTGCTCCGCTATGAGTGGTAAATATTTAGGTAAGCAATTTGACATACACGCCGGTGGAATGGATTTACTCTTTCCACATCACGAGAGTGAAATAGCTCAAAGTACCGCTTGTAATCACACCACACCAGCTAAATATTGGATGCACAATAATATGATTACCATCAATGGACAAAAGATGGCCAAGAGTCTGAATAACGGTGTGCTTATAGAAGAACTTTTTGCTGGGAATCATCATTTATTAGAACAAGCGTACAGCCCAATGACGCTCCGATTTTTCTTATTACAAGCACATTATCGTAGCACGCTCGATTTTAGTAATGAGGCTTTGCAAGGGTCAGAAAAGGGGTGTGAACGTTTATTAAACGCTTCGGCAAAAACTGAAACCCTTCCTATTGCCAATATCAGTGACATAAATGTGCACGAGTGGGCAGACAAACTTTACGCTCAGATGAACGACGATTTGGCAACACCTCAAGTTATCGCTACACTTTTTGAAGCAGCAAAATGGATCAACGAGATAGCCGCTAAAAAGATGAAAATAACATCTGAAGATAGAACAAAACTCCACGACACTTTTCACACCTTCATATTCGACATACTCGGATTAGTATCCGAAGACCAAGGCAATAATGACGCTCTGGATGGCGTAATGAACCTAATGCTAGACATTCGCAAAACTGCGAAAGAAAATAAAGACTGGACTACTGCCGATAAGATACGCGACGGACTCAAGGCCGCTGGAGTAGAAGTAATGGATGGTAAAGAAGGAAGTACATACAAACTGAGCTAACAGATACACAATGAAATTTTTAAAAATCGTACCTTTTAGCTTTATTCTACTGGCTTTTTACGGTTGTACTGACTCACAAAAGCCGCATACAGAGAAACCTACCACCCAGACTAAAGCTTCTTTTACGCTCCAATTTGACAAAGACAGTGCGTACCATTTTGTACAAAAGCAAGTTGACTTTGGGCCACGTGTACCCGGCACATCAGAGCATGCTGCTACAGCCATATATCTTCAAAACAAACTTGCTCAATACTGTGATACCGCATTTACCCAATACGGAACCATGCCCACAAGCAGAAACAGAACGGTACAAATCAAAAATATAATAGGGAGTATAAATCCTACCAAAACCAAGCGAGTATTACTATGTGCTCACTGGGATACACGCCCACAGGCAGACCAAGATAAGGACAGACCTACGGAACCTGCGGATGGTGCCAATGACGGTGCTAGCGGTGTAGGCGTATTGCTAGAGGTGGCACGCCAACTCCAAGCCCAACGTCCCGATGCTGGGGTTGATATCATTCTATTTGACGCAGAGGATATGGGTGACCGAAGTGGCGAATCTACCACATGGTGCTTGGGTTCGCAGTTTTGGGCCAAAACACCTCATAAGCCTAATTACGTGGCCCGATTTGGAATACTGCTCGATATGGTGGGAGCTAAGAATGCCACCTTTGGAATAGAGGGCTACTCGTGGATGTACGCTCAACCTTACGTGAAAAAAGTGTGGAACACCGCCAACAAACTGGGACATTCATCGTACTTTGTAAGTGCTCAAGGCGGACAAGTTATAGACGATCATTTGTTTATCAATAAAACACGTGGCATCCCCACGCTTGATATTATTCATTACGAGCCATCGGGAAGTGGATTTGGTGATTTTTGGCACACGCACGATGACAATATGAGTGGCATAAACCGTGAGACTTTAGAAGCCGTAGGACAAACGGTATTTCAGGTGGTGATGGAGTTGTAATGCTACATCAATACACTCAGAAACTTGCTCATTCCGGTCTCTTTTTTCAGTCCTTTGATATACCACGCCGCTGTAACTTGGTGAGTACCTCCTAGTGACGGCACGTCTCTATCAAGAGGGTCGGTATCGTGCGAATATCCAATTGAAAATTTATCAAATTGTATACCCGCGGATGCTGACACAAAATCTGTGTTGTAAAAGTTGCCAAAGTTTTGATGATGCCCTAGGCCTAGCTTGAAGCACTTATACTGGCCAAAAACTTGCGTTTCTATGATAGAGAACTCACTCTGATGTTGAATAGTAGCCATTGCTGCTAGATTAAGTTGATCAAACTCCTTCATATAGGCCAAGGTTCCCACCCACCTTATGGGCAGACTAGTTTCTGTGTCAGATAAGGATTTGTTTGGTTCATTCACTTGTTGTGTTCCAGCTCCAAGCAAAAACCCTTTGTAATAAGAAGCAACACCCATATCTAATATAAAATAACGTATATGGCTATGCTCATAAAGTTCTGATGTCGGGTTAACAAATCCTGTTACTGGACTTATTTGTTCTTCGAAACGAAACCTGTCGAGATCATAAAACTGCTGACCCAAACCAAGACTAATGCCATATCTGGTTTCTACGTTTCCAAAAATTTTATGATAATTAACATTGGCTTTTAGATTACTTGTACTCCAAATACCATAAACATTAGATTTTAACTCCAAGCCAACACCTAAGTCATCGCTAAAGTTATAGTTGGTAAGTACCGAAACAAGCTCAGAATTGCCAGTAAGTTTTGGCCATTGATTACGGTAATTGAGTTGCACACCAAAATCACTTTGCACCCCAACGAGTGCTGGATTAAAATGATTGAGATTACCTGTTTTTTGAGTTAAGAGCGGGTCTTGTGCTAGGGCATAAAAGCTAATACTCAATAAAAAACTTAGGACCGTGAGTTTCGTCATAATTTCGAATGTACAACATTCTTTTTGTATTTTAAAATCAGAGCAACTGTACAATTCTTATTTGCCAGCCACTATAAACCGTACGACACATTTATCCGTTTTCAGAAAATAAACGCCACTTGGTCGTTCACTCATATCAAATGTGGTGCGATGCGGCTCTATAACGTCAAGTATTTTGCCCAATGCATTCATAAGTAAATTGGGGTTTTGGGTGTGTAAATTTTGGATATAGAATACACCACTTCCTGGATTAGGATACACGGTATAATTAGTCTTAATAATGCTAGGCTCTACTCCTGCAGTTTCATCAGCTTGTTGAGCCCCAAGTATGCAATTTGTTTTCCGGCCGAACAGGTTGTTGTGATAAGCCGTTTTTAACAGGCGGGTTTTCACCTTGAGTGTTTTGATGGATTCTAGTGCATCACCGTCAACAGCTCGTGCGTATATGAATGCAACGTTATAACATACAACCTCTCCAGGATGCAATGTGATAGGTGCGGTACTTGCCAGTCCTCTTCTATCTCCCGGAGTATTGCCAACATCGCCTTCATTCCAATTCTCATCTGGGTAACTAGGGTCCTTGTTAAACGGGTACATAAATTTTGCCTGATTTGTTGATTGTAAGATTCCATTTCCCCCAAAGACAATGGGCGTACCTATTCGCCATTTTGAATTCATATAGTTGTAAAAGTCTGAAGCTACAAATGGATTGCCAGTAATTGCGTTTGCAGAGTTACTATAGGTGACAAAGGCATCCATTTTATTACTCAAAAAAGCAAGACCCTGCACAGGAGGAGTGGTGCCATAGCCTTGTGTCCCTTCATCATTATCATCACCGTTATACACAAAACTCAGATCAATACTCGGGTCGCACCCTACAAAGTCATCATTAAAATTTCCCAAATCATAATCCGTAAATATGCCAAGCCTAAAATTACGGTAAGTATTCTCACTCCTATTTATTAGGGTAAATGTTGCTAGGTTTATATCGTCTATTAACACCCCATTTACTGTAATCGTATCTTGATAAAAAAGCTGATGTACCTCTACACCTAGCGGCAAAGCACCAGACTGGCTGTGCTCTGCTGCATCATTGTACACGCAATATGCTGCACCTATTCCTTTTATCTTTGGATAGTCACCTAGGCGTGGTTCGTACGAACCGTTGTTATTCATATCAACAAATGGAGCAAGTTGATATGGTTCGCCGAGTGTGGTGTCGCCATTGCCGGGCCATTCTATTATGCTAAGCAGTGTGGTAGCTGAGGGGTCTCTTTTATGAGTTAAGATATCTGCTCGCGACACTTTGAAAACGCGGTTATACTTATTTTCATCAGACGGAGGCGAACCTATAGGTCCTGGCCAAAAATCCCGACCTCGCTGCCTGTAGGTCATAGCCGCAAGGTGAATGGCACTATCTTCGTCTATACCTCCTATCCATAGTCCTGCGGTAAAAATGGTACTTGTACGGTTGGTGTTGGGTTGTTGCTTGGGTACTTCAAAGCCTCCTTGGTATCCTTCTTTAAAAAAATCGCCACCACTTCTTATCGTTACTCGGGTGTTATTATAATCAAGTTTTTCTTCTGCAATCTGTGCTAAAAGGTAGTTCGATAAAATAAGGAAGAAGAAAATTGAGGATATAGACTTTTTCATAAATCAAATATAACGTCGCCGTATGTGATGTCATTTCTAAAATTGAAGAATCGATAGTTTTGATTGGCGTGCGGTTACCCTCGGTATACCACAAAGGCCACGTAAGCCACATAGCATACCAAGAAAAGAATGCCCGTAGGTTTGCCAAGCTGCAATTTGCTTTTACCTTTCATTATGCTAAAGAGTATCAAGCATGAAGCTACGAGCAGTACAACCATATCTACATTAATAGCTGGGTCATACTCCATAGGGCGTATAATAGCACTCAGACCAAGCACCCACAATAGGTTAAAAATATTAGAACCTATTACGTTAGCAATAGCAATGTCTGTATTTTTCTTGTAAGCGGCCATTGCAGAGGTTACTAGCTCTGGTAGTGATGTACCTATAGCTACTATGGTAAGTCCTATCATGTTTTCGCTAAGTCCAAACTCCTTGGCAATAGCCACGGCTCCATCTACCACCCATACACCACCAAAAAACAAACCTACCATTCCGAGAATGACGAATATGATAGACTTGCCCATGGGCAATATTTCGTCTGGTGCATCTTCTAGTAAATCGGCTCTTCCTCCTCTAGCGAGTTTTATGATATATACCATAAACAGTCCGAAGAAAAACAAGAATATTAACCCATCCCAGCGACTTATAAATAACTGATAATCAGGATTAAAAATGGGTGCGTTAGCAGCGAAAGCTACTAGTAGTAATGCGATAATAGAGTACGGAATCTCCGAGAAAATAGTGCTTTCTTTAATCTTAAGCGGAAAGATAAATGCCGCCACACCAAGTATGAGCAAAATATTAGCAATGTTAGAACCTATAACGTTACCTATTGCTATTTCCGAAACGTCATTAGAACTTGCAAGTACATTAACAATAAGCTCAGGCATACTTGTTCCCATACTTACGATGGTAAGTCCAATTACCAAGTCAGAAACATTGAATTTTTTGGCTATGGAAGCCGAACCCGCTACCAACCAATCGGCTCCTTTTATGAGTAAAACAAATCCAACTACGAAAAGAATATATACCTCCATTATATGAGTGCAAATATGTTACTTTCTTTTTTGAGTCTGTACAAGGTCAACTTATCTTGAATTTCAACATTATTAACGATAGATGTTGTTGAACTTTTTTAGGGTTACATACGTTTGCATCTTAAACAAAAAACAATAAATGAGACTATTTACCATAGTATGCTGCCTAGTGCTATCCGTATCGCTTTTTGCACAACAATATACTATAAGCGGAAGAATAAAAGATGCTGCCAACGGAGAAACCTTGCTTGGTGCTACAGTACTCCTAGAAGGCGGTGGAGGTGCCATTACTAATGAGTATGGCTTTTACTCCATTACCCTAGATGCCGGCACCTACCAAGTGACCTACAAGTACTTAGGATTTGATGATAAGGCTCAAACAATAACGTTAGATGGGAACAAGACCATAAATGTAGAGTTGGTTTCGAAAGCCAATGTAATAGGGCCAGCAGTAGTAAGTGCCAAAGCTTTGGAGAAAAAAGTAGAGAACAAAAAAATAAGTGTTGTAAAGCTTGAAACGGCTAAGATAAAAGAGATTCCTGTTATTTTTGGAGAGGTAGACATCCTCAAAACCATTACGCTCTTGCCAGGTATTCAATCTGCAGGTGAGGGAAATTCTGGTTTCAATGTACGTGGCGGGTCACAAGACCAAAACTTAATACTCCTAGATGAGGCCACCGTTTATAACGCCTCTCACTTACTTGGTTTTTTTAGTGTGTTTAACGGTGATGCTGTAAAAGACCTAGAAGTATACAAAGGCGGTATTCCTGCCAAGTACGGAGGCAGACTTTCTTCTATAGTAGATATAAAAATGAGAGACGGCAATGCCAAAAAATTTGCCGCAATAGGCGGTATAGGTACAATCTCTAGTAGATTAACCTTAGAAGGACCAATCGTAAAAGATAAATCAAGTTTTATGATAGCTGGCCGAAGAAGTTATGCCGACATTTTTTTACCGTTGGCTCCTGAAGAAAGTATCCAAGAAAGTAAACTATACTTTTACGACCTTAATCTTAAAGCAAACTATGAGTTGAGCGATAAGGATAGATTGTATGTAAGCGGTTACTTTGGTAGAGATGTATTAGGTTTAAGTGAGCTTTTTGCTCTTAACTGGGGAAACGCGACAGCCACTTTACGTTGGAATCACCTTGTAAACGAAAAAATGTTTGTGAACACCTCGCTGGTATATAGTGACTTCAACTATGGTTTCGACATTAAATTTGCTGAAAACGCAAGTTTTGGATTGGATCAAGCCATTAATGATGTGTATATCAAAAGTGACTGGACCAACTTCGTAAGCCAAAAAAGCAAAATCAACTTCGGAGGGCAGGTTATTTATCACCGGTTTGACCCAGGTCTTTTTGCTGCTAACAACGAGGATTCCCGTCTCATATTTGATGATTTACAAATAGAAAAAAGAAAAGCTATAGAGACAGGTTGGTATTTTGACCATGAGTATAAGCACAGCAATAGGCTAAACATGCGTTATGGTTTACGCGTATCTAGTTTCAGTAACGTAGGTGGAACCGAGTATACCTACACCAAAAACCCTGAAACAAACGAACCCATAAGCGAGCTAACGGATACTATTGTATACGGTGCCGATGACATTTACAACACGTATACTGGTTTGGAGCCAAGAGCATCTATCAGTTATAACCTTACTAATACAATGGCTCTTAAGGGGTCTTACAATCGCACATTTCAATACGTACAGCAGGCTACTAACACTGCATCTTCTTTCCCTACCGACCAATGGTTCAGTGTAAACCAAAACATAAAACCTCAGCGAGCGGATCAAGTAGCTGTTGGGCTTTTCAAAAACTTTGACATCGGACTAGAAACATCAGCAGAGGTTTACTACAAATGGATGGACAATCAGATAGACTACAGAGATAATGCTCAAATAGCTTTTAACTCACAACTAGATGGTGAGCTCCTCATTGGTGATGGTTGGGCGTATGGTGCTGAGTTTTATGTTGCCAAAACTGAAGGCAAATCTTCAGGATTCGTTTCGTATACCTGGGCTAAAACAATGCGTCAGATAGAGGGCATAAGCGGTGGTAATCCATATGTTGCCAATTTTGATAGAAGACATAACCTCTCGGTAGTATTTACACAGAAATTTAGTAAACGTCTCTTAGCAACTGCCTCATTTGTGTTTGCTAGCGGTCAGCCGCTTACTACACCTGTGAGCAAGTATTATTATAACGGCGAGTGGAATAGCAACTACAACGAGCAAGAAAGAAACAACTACAGAATACCTGCATATCATAGAGCAGATATAGGTGTTACGCTTAAAAGTAAGGAGAAGCCTAACAAGCGACTCAAGAGCAACTGGAATTTCTCTGTGTACAATGTATACAACCGTGAAAATCCATATGCCCTGTATTTCAGAACTATCAACACGTCAGACTTAGAGAAGTTTCCGGATGCTATACCGGGTAATACTGCCGGTTTCCAAACCACCTTATTCAAAATTATCCCTGCAATTACCTGGAATTTCGAATTTTAAAAAAGAGAATCAACATGAGAAAATTAATATATTTAATAGTTGCTTCGTTAGCCTTTGCTGCTTGCGAAAAAATAGTAGAGGTAGACCTCCCTTCTGAGGAAAATCGATTGGTTATAGAAGGTCAAATCACCAGTACCAAAGAACCATGGAAGGTGCGCTTAACAAGTAGTCAGCCGTATTTTAATCAGAATGAAGCTACTACTATATCCAATGCCATAGTAAGAATTACAGGTACAGACGGACAAGACATACTGTTATCTCATACCGATACGGGAATGTTTGTAAGTGATGACTCTCTTACATGTACAGTAGGTGAATCTTATACACTCAATGTGTCTTATGACGGACAATCATATGAAGCTACTGAGGAATTAAACCAAGGTTTTGATTTCGATACATTGGCCACTTATTTTTTACCAGATAACAACGGTTTTATCCAATCCGGATACTATGTATTTATTCAGGGAAAAGAAAATCCAGAGACAGGAGATTATTACTTGTTCAATGCGTATAAAAACGACACTTTACAAAGTCCTCAACTTGATAGTGATGAGTTTGGGTCTGTTTCATACCTCAACGAGAACTTTGATGCTAAAAACATTATTGCTGAGTTGGCATTGGGCAAAACGCCTAGACCTTTTCCGTTCACCGTAGAGCCAGGAGACAGTATTCGAGTTGAGCAGTTTGTGATTTCTAGAGCGTATTATCAGTTTCTGATTGACCTATCTATACAACAAGGTAGAAGTGGTTCTCCTTTTGATTCACCGCCTGCTAATCCTAACAATAACTTGAGCAATGGGGCTTTAGGGTTTTTCTCCGTCGCACACAAGGTGTCCGAAGAAATGGTAGTTCCCGAGTAGGGGAAATAGATGATTACTCGTTTCGCAACTTGTCCAGCAATAGGTTTAATTGCTTGAACTCTACCTTCGTAAGCTTGTCGTGGCTTGATATTACCTCGTCTACGCACTTGTTTAATTTATCAAGTAGAGAGATACCTTTGTCGGTTAGTGTGATATCTACTTGTCGCTTATCATAACTGCAAGGCGTTCGCAGCACGAGATTTTTAGCAAAGAGTTTATCTACCAATCGCGAAGCGTTTGACATTTTATCTATCATTCGTGTAGTAACCTCGTTTACCGAAACGGGTTTAGGATGCTGGCCTTTGATTATCCGTAATACGTTGAATTGCTGAACCGATATAGCATATTCTTTTAAGCTTGAGTGAAGTTGTGAACTGAGATATCCATTTGTATAGTTTATGTTCACCAATGCTTTCTGTGCCTCACTAGCAAATGCTTTTTGCTTAATCTGTTCTTCTAATCCCATTGGTATATTATATGTTACAAATATGCCAAAAGTTTAACGATGTAATAAGCTTATAAGTCTATTCTTGTCCACTATCTTGTTCTATTTAGGTGAAAACCATTAAACATTGCATACGTTTAACCAAAACCAACCATGTCTCGCATACTCTCCTTTTGTATTTTCCTCGTAGTTTTTTTCGCTATTGATTTTTACGTTTTTCAAGGCTACAAACTTTTGGTACGTAGATGGATACCCTCTTACTCTACCCTACTCCATATTGTTTATTGGGCTGTTCCCGTTATTCTTCTCCTTCTCATAATAGGCACTATGGTTTGGTCTCCACAACCTACAAAAAGTAAGGTAATGCTTTGGTCGTCAAGCATCCTCTTTGGTATCTTCATTGCCAAGTTTGTTTGGCTCTTATTTATGGTGCTAGACGATTTGGTACGCATCATTAGGCTTGGTGGGCAACGCGTAAGCAGAGAACCTGGGGTGAAACCAATATCGCGTTCTCAATTTATCGTTACTACTGGAGCATTGTTGGCAGGCACCTTGTTTGGTACTATGATATATGGCATAGCTCGCGGTGCTCATAACTATACAGTAATGCGTCGTAGGCTAAAACTCAAAAACCTTCCTAAGGCTTTTCAAGGATTTAAAATCGTACAGATATCGGATGTTCATTCTGGTAGTTTTTGGAGTAAGGACGGTGTGAAACGCGGTATTCAGATGATACTGGACCAAAAACCAGATGCCATATTTTTTACGGGTGATTTAGTAAATAGTAAGACAAACGAGTTTGAAGATTTTAAAGAAATTTTTGGCAGGCTAGAAGCACCCTACGGTGTATATTCCGTACTCGGAAACCACGACTATGGCGACTATTACCGCTGGCCAGATAAAAATGGTGTAACCAAGGAGCAGAATTTACAGCAACTCATCAACCATCAAAGTGACATGGGGTGGAACTTGCTCATGAATGAAAGCAAAATCATAGAAAAAGATGGTGAAAAACTTGGTATCCTAGGCGTGGAAAACTGGAGCGGACACAAACGTTTCCCAAAATATGGTAAACTAAACCAAGCGTATGCAGGTGTGGCTGATGTAGAAAACAAACTGCTCCTGTCTCACGATCCGAGTCACTGGCGTGCGGAGGTACTCAAAGACTACCCAACTATAGATGCCACGTTCTCTGGTCATACCCACGGAATGCAGTTTGGGATAGATACTAAATACTACAAGTGGAGTCCGGTGAAATATCAGTATCCCGAGTGGGCAGACTTGTATGAAGAAAATGGGCAATATCTCTATGTCAATAGAGGTTTTGGGTATCTTGGCTTTCCAGGCAGAGTGGGTTTTTTGCCTGAGATTACGGTGTTTGAGCTGGAGACGGCTTAAGAGTTATTTGCCGTAGCTTTAGCTTCTATGAGTTCCCCCAAGAATTCCGGGTTTTCTTCTAGCTTATTTCCTACTACAACAATATCTGCACCAGCAGCAAATACTGCCTCTGCTTCTTGTCGCGTTGTTATGCCACCTCCTACTATTACAGGTACATCTACTTCGTGACTTACCGCAGCTATAAGCTGTGGTGATGCATGTTCATGTGCCCCGCTTCCGCAATCTAAGTATATAAGTTGCTGACCCAATTGTGTGCCAGCTAAGGCAGTGGCAGCTGCAATGCCAGGCTTATCTTGAGGTATAGGTGTGGTGCCACTTATGTAGCTTACGGTTGTAGTTCTACCGCCATCTACAAGTATGTATCCTGTAGACAGTATTTCTAACCCAGAGCGTTTTAGTTTATGAGCTGACTCTACATGCCTACCAATGAGTAGGTCTGAGTTACGTCCACTGATTAAACTCAACAGTAAAATCCCGTCAGCTTGATTATCTATCTGGTTTGGACTCCCTGGAAAAATTACCAAGGGCTTATCCGTGCGTTTTTTGAGTGCTTGGAGACACGTTTTTATACTTCCGTCGGTCACCAAGCTACCTCCAACAAACAAAAAATCAACTTGCTCAAAATTTGGATTTAAAAGAAGCGTATCTAGTTGACTATCAGAAGATTTGTCTGGGTCTACTAGCACTGCCAACATTTTCTGTTTGGTACGCTTATGTGACGATATTTTGTGTAATATGCTAATAGTCTTTCGGTTGTGAATTGCACTTCAAATTTCATCATTACAATTCGGTTATATCCAAATAAATTTTGTGATTTTATGTTATCAACACCGCAAATCTCTTAAAAATTGGGCAACCTAAAAATTTTATTGTGAGTGTGTGGAAAACCACACTTTATTCTTGGGTGTGGTTAAGACTATTTTTGAGCCAAAACTCACTATAAATTTTTTTCATCTAAAAGATAAAAGTGAGACATCATAATATGAACCAGTAGAATTAGACCGAACGCAATGAGCCAAAAACCGAAGTACACAAAAAACGCCTTAAAATTTAAGAGATTCAACACCAAAGACGGTGTAGCAGCCACAGACCTCTATGAGTATGAATACAGAACATCTGTAATCAAAAATCCTGCGGGAGACGAAGTTTTCAAAATGGATAATGTGGAAGTCCCAAAGGATTGGTCTCAAGTAGCTACGGATATCTTAGCTCAAAAATATTTCAGAAAAGCCGGTGTACCATTAGAGGATGGCACTACCGGATCAGAAACGTCCGTAAAGCAAGTGGCACACAGACTGGCTGATTGCTGGAAAACATGGGGAGAGCGTTATGGCTACTTCGCCAGCAAAAAAGATGCAAAGGTTTTCTATGACGAATTGGTCTATAGTATATTGGGTCAAATGGCTGCCCCAAATAGTCCTCAATGGTTTAATACAGGCTTACACAACACTTACGGAATAACAGGTGGACCACAAGGTCACATGTACGTAGACCCAGACACTGGTAAAACTAAAAAAAGTACATCAGCTTACGAACGCCCTCAACCACACGCATGTTTCATCTTATCGGTAGATGATGACTTGGTAAACGAAGGTGGTATAATGGACTTGTGGGTACGTGAGGCACGTATCTTTAAGTATGGATCAGGTGTAGGAACCAACTTCTCGAACATTCGCGGTGCAAATGAAAAATTAAGCGGTGGCGGTAACTCTTCAGGATTGATGAGTTTCCTAAAAATAGGCGACAGAGCTGCAGGTGCAATTAAATCTGGTGGTACTACACGTAGAGCTGCCAAGATGGTATGCCTCAACCTAGATCACCCAGAGATAATGGAATTTATCAACTGGAAAAAAGAAGAGGAAAAGAAAGTGCAGGCTCTTATAGATGCTGGTTATGATTCTGGCTATGAAGGAGAAGCTTACGCTACTGTATCTGGTCAAAATTCCAACAACTCAGTACGTATACCCAATAAGTTTTTTGAAGCTTTAAAAAATGACGGCGAATGGGAGCTAATCTCAAGAACTAACGGAAAGCCAATCAAAAGTGTTCCAGCTCAAAAAGTATGGGACGATATATCTTTTGCTGCGTGGGCTTGTGCCGATCCTGGTGTGCAATATGATACCACTATAAATGAGTGGCATACGTGTCCAGAAGGTGGACCTATTAATGCATCCAACCCTTGTTCTGAGTACATGTTCTTAGACAATACGGCGTGCAACCTTGCATCACTCAACTTAAGAAAATACTACAACGAAGAGACAAAGGAGCTCGACGTAGAAGCAATTAAATATGCATCAAGACTATGGACGGTAGTTCTTGAAATATCGGTGCTTATGGCTCAGTTCCCTAGTAAGGAAGTAGCTGAATTATCATACCAATACAGAACGTTAGGTCTTGGTTATGCAAACATAGGTTCGGTACTGATGGTGAGTGGCATCGCTTATGATAGCCCAGAAGCTTCTGCCATATGTGGTGCAGTAACCGCGATACTTACGGGTACTGCTTATGCTACATCTGCCGAGATGGCCAGTTTCCTTGGAACATTTGAGCAATACGAGAAAAATAAAGAGCATATGCTACGTGTGATGAAAAATCATCGCTATGCAGCCTACAACCTTGACGAGTATGATGGACTAAGTGTAAAACCTGTAGGTATTGATCCAGCATACTGCCCAGAGTATCTATTGGGTGCAGCAACAGGCACTTGGGACCAAGCAGTTCAATGGGGAGAGAAGTATGGATACCGTAACGCTCAAACTACCGTAATTGCTCCTACGGGCACTATTGGTCTCGTAATGGATTGTGACACTACCGGTATTGAGCCAGATTTTGCTCTTGTGAAATTTAAAAAACTATCAGGAGGTGGATACTTCAAGATAGTAAACCAATCTGTTCCTCTTGCACTACGTAATCTCGGTTATGACGAAGAGCAGATAGTAGAAATTGTAAATTATGCAAAAGGGTATGCCACATTAGAAAACGCACCGCACATCAACCACGATACTTTACGAGCAAAAGGATTTAAGTCAGAAGACTTAGAAAAAATAGAAGCAGGTCTTGCTTCAGCATTCGAAATTAGTTTCGCGTTTAACCAATGGGTACTAGGAGACGAAACGATGGAACGTTTAGGTTTCACTGCTGAGCAGTATAACAAAGATGGTTTCAGCTTACTTAGAGCTCTAGGATTTAGCAAGAGTGCAATTAACGAAGCAAACAACTACGTGTGTGGTACTATGACTGTAGAAGGTGCTCCACATCTCAAAGATGAGCATTTACCTGTATTTGACTGTGCTAATAAGTGTGGAGAGATAGGCGAGAGATACATACACGCTCATGGTCATATCAAAATGATGGCTGCCGCTCAACCTTTCCTTTCTGGTGCTATTTCTAAAACTATTAATCTTCCAAACGAAGCCACCATAGAGGACATCAAGTCTTGCTATCAGCTAAGTTGGGAACTAGGCACTAAGGCTAACGCATTATACAGAGACGGAAGTAAGTTATCACAACCACTTAGCAACAAGTCGGATGTAGAAGAGACCGAAGAGGACACCATATCGGCAGTAGACAGTGCACTAGGTGGAGCTGCAAGCTTAAGCATAGAAGAGTTAACACAAGAGCAAGTTTTAGAGGCTGCACAGAATATTCTAGACAACTCTAAGAGTACAGAGTTTATGCGTCAACTATCAGGTATAGTTGAGCGTAAAAAATTACCTTGGAAACGTAGAGGATTTACTCAAAAAGCTAAAGTAGGAGGCCAAACCTTATTTGTAAGAACTGGTGAGTATAATGATGGTACACTCGGTGAAATATTCATAGATATGCATCGTGAGGGAGCAACATTCCGCTCATTGATGAACTGCTTCTCTATTGCTGTATCTATCGGTTTACAGTATGGTGTTCCGCTAGAAGAGTACGTAAGTAAGTTTACCTTCACACGCTTTGAGCCGAGTGGAATAGTAGAAGGACACGCTAATATCAAAAACTCAACATCTATCATCGACTATATATTTAGATTACTTGGATTTGAGTATTTAGATAGAAGTGACCTTGTTCACATCAAGCCTACTAAAGAAGAAGCACAGACTAAAAAAGATTTAGCCAAGGCCAAAACCGATGATACACCTGCTGCTAAGGTGACTCCAGCACCAGCTGCAAAGCCAGTATCGGAAGTTCAAGCAGCGGCATCTGAGGCTTCATACACAGCACCACAGCCTAAAGGAACGGCAGGTGATGCATTGCCTTGTACTAATTGCGGTAGTCTTGCACTCATCAGAAATGGTACCTGTCACTTATGCACCAACTGTGGTACTACAACTGGATGTAGCTAATACATCAGCACATAAACTATAGAAGGCGTCCAATAGGACGCCTTTTTTTATGCCTTTAGGAATAATACACAAGATTAATCAACGTCCTGAATTTTAGCCAAAATGTGAATTGCTTTTAATAACCTTGGTTTTTTTGTGACTTTGTGTAATTACGTCGTCATATTGTAAATCCGTGGCAAGTACAATGTCGAACATACAGCACCAAATTACCTCGCAAGGAGAACGCTTGTTCTTGGCTGAGAGTCCTTTTTCTGGTGTATTACAAACAGAAGACGAACAAGGAAGAGCTCAAAAAATATATCTCAACGGCCACAAACACGGTATTCAAAAAGATTTTTTTTCCTAGTGGTAAGCTTAAAGCCGTTTGTATGTACACCCGTGGTATAGAGAACGGACGTAAAATAGAATATTACGATTGTGGCTCCAAAAAACTAAACGCAAACTATATAGACGGTGTAATTGATGGCATATACGAAGAATGGGATCACGTTGGACGTCTTATTGTTCGCAAGACCTATTTTAAGGGTCGTGTTTTCGCGGTAAAATACCTCTAACGATGGAGGTATTCCTTCACCGCAATTTCCAAATTTTTGTACCATTCCTCACCAAATGCTCTCTCTAGAGCAGGTTTGGCAAACTGATACACCTTTATATCGTCCTCAGCACCTTTTGTGCAAGCATCTACACAGATGCTCCACCTATGGTAATTGAGTGCATAATACTCGTTGTATTTGTCTACACGGATAGGATATAGGTGGCAACTAATAGGCTTCTGAAAACCAAAGTCATGTTTCTTATTCGCAATTTCAACAGCACAATTCAATATACCATTCTTTTTTACCACGAAAACACATTCTTTGTTTGGCTTGCAGGTAGTCACCATCATTTGGTCAAAAGGGTCTCGCTCCGCAAAACCGTCTTTTTCCAAAGTCTCCAGTCCAGTAGCATCCATCTCTGGAACTATTTTGTCCAGATTAGCTTCTAGTACTTCAAGCTCGCTGTCATCTAATGGAGCACCCGCATCTCCCTCAATGCAGCACACGCCCTTACACGCCTTTACATTACAGGCAAATGCTTTTTCTACGATGTCTTCAGATATAAGGCAGTTGTCTACTTTTATCATTCTATGGTTTAAATATTACGAAGCTACGCTTCCTTGTTATGCGGAATTTGAAAAATTGGCTTTTGGATTTTGACCAACGCAAAGGCAACGCCAAGAAGATAACTATTTGCTTTCTAAGTAAGCCTTGTAGCCTATTTCTTCTAGTTTTTCTGCTTTAGCCAGTACGGTAGCTTCCATATTGTCTGTGAATGCGATAACTCGTTTTTGTACGTCTGCATCATGTGCTCCAATCATTTTAGCGGCTAGTATACCGGCATTTTTGGCTCCGTTTATAGCCATTGTAGCTACTGGTATGCCTGGAGGCATTTGTACAATACTGTATAGCGAATCTATTCCACTCATGTTGCTACTTTTTATAGGCACGCCAATTACTGGAAGCGAAGTGAGTGAAGCGACCATGCCTGGCAAATGAGCTGCTCCACCAGCACCCGCTATAATACTTTTATAGCCTTCTGTATGTGCTTTCTTAGCATAGTCATACATTCTGTCTGCTGTGCGGTGAGCAGATACTACGGTGAGATCAAACGATACACCTATTTCCTCCAAGACTTTTGCCGCTTCAGCCATTACCGGTAGATCTGAGTCGGACCCCATTATGATTAGTACATCTGCCATAGGGCAAAGATAAGGGCGATTCAACATTGTTCGTTGCTATTTTTTTTAAAGCATAGATTTACTCCGCTACTATCTCAAGTAAACCCTTCACCTTCTCCATCTTACGCACCACTTCTTCTCGAGTATCTGCAAGTACAGTAAAGTGGCCTAGTTTTCTATCAGGTGATGTTGAGGTTTTTCCATACATATGAATATAAACACCTTCAATGGTAAGTACTTCATCTAAATTGGCAAGTTGGTAGGTTCCGTTTACATCTCGCGGTCCAACAATGTTGCACGTAGCAGCTGGTTTTACTAAGGCTGTACTACCTAGCGGTTGGCCTAGTAATATTCTATTGAGCTGCTCGTACTGAGAGGTATAGCAAGACTCTATAGTGTGGTGACCGCTGTTGTGCGGTCGTGGTGCTATTTCATTCACATATACACCACCACCAGCTTCTACAAAGAGCTCTACGGCAAACAGACCTGGGCTATCAAATGCTTTTACCGCTTGGAGTGCGAGAGCCTCACATTGCTGGTTAGTATCATCGCTCAGGCTACTCGGAGCTATGAGGTAGTCCATCAGATTACTTCGCGGGTCAAACACCATTTCACACGGTGGGTATGTGGTAGTACTTCCATCTTGGGCTACCGCCACTATCACAGATACTTCTATGGCATCCTTGGCAAGTTTTTCTATTACGTAACCGTACTCACTTTGTAATCCTTCATCTTGTGCCGCTACGAGTGTTTCAAACTTCTGTTTGTCGAGTAATTGCACACCCTTTCCATCGTACCCACCTTTGCGGTGCTTCAGCACAAATCTATCGTCACTCCAAGCTACTACTTTTTCTTGCAAGTCGTCGGTCGTAGCCAATGTAAAATCAAGCGTGTCGACTTGATTCTTCGCATAAAATTCTTTTTGAAGCCCTTTATCTTGTATGATAGAAAGTACGGACGACTTAGGGAACACGGATTTGCCTTGTTGTTCCAATGAAGCAAGAGCATTTACATTTACGTGTTCTATCTCGTAGGTGAATACGTCTGCTTTACTCGCCAAAACGTTAATCTGATCACTATCTTGCAGGCTACCAAGCACTTGATTACTGCACACCAATGATGCTGGACAATCATTTGTTTTCTCTAAAAATACGTAACTCACATTAGTAGGCGATCCTGCTTCGAAGAGCATTTTACCCAGTTGGCCTCCGCCCAATACACCTATGATTTTTGACATAACGGTTTCTACTTGGTGCAAATGTTAATAATAAATTGGACTAGCATATCAAACCGATTAGTTTTGTTAAAATATCTTTGGGTATATCAGTTAACACAATAGAAGCAATCTTATGAAGTCAACCCTAACTCCTCTTTTCATCTTATTATCCTTCACTTTTGCCTCTGCACAATGCATGGTTACCCCTTGGTCGCTTTCTCAGCGAGTAAACAACAGTAATACCGTAGTAGAGGGAAAAGTCATAGACCAGTATGGCCTCTGGGATTCCCATCACAAAAATATTTACACCATCAATACCATTGAGGTGTACAAAGTTTTTAAAGGAACGGTTAGCACAAGTACCATACGGTTAGTTGCCGAAGGCGGTATTGTGGGCCAAGAAATGCTCAAAGTTTCACCATCACTCCAACTTCAATCAGACGACGTGGGAATATTTATGTTGGTTCCTAACGCTATTCGTATAGGCGAAAGTCTTACCATAAAAGGTACGCAGTACGATAATTATGAGCTTTATAGCCCTTCAGGCCAATTGGTGGAACAGGGAAATATCTTGTCAGGTCAAATAACTTTGAACGTTTCGAGCAAAGGGTTGTTTATGTTAGTACTTAAAACAGAAAATCATACGGTAAATTACAAAATCACCGTAATCGAATAGCAGATCAGATGGCACGAGTAGTAGTAGGGTTATCAGGAGGGGTAGACTCGTCAGTAGCAGCATATCTGTTACAAGAGCAAGGACACGAGGTAATTGGTGTTTTTATGAAAAACTGGCACGACACTGATTTTACTATCAGCGAAGAATGTCCCTGGGAAGAAGATAGTAAAGACGCCCTTTTGGTAGCCGATAAGCTTGGCATTCCTTTTCACACTATAGACCTAAGCGAGGAATACTACGAGCGTATAGTTTCTTATATGTTTAAAGAGTATGAAAGCGGACGCACGCCAAACCCAGATGTATTGTGTAACCGCGAGATAAAATTTGATACTTTTTTAAAACACGCCCTAAAACTAGGAGCCGACTACGTAGCCACAGGGCATTATTGTCGTAAGGGAGAGAGTGAAACAGGTTTTGAGCTACTTGCAGGCAAGGATGGAAACAAGGACCAAAGTTATTTCTTGTGCCAAGTAAGTCAGGAGCAACTGGCAAAGGCACTTTTTCCGATAGGAGAACTAGAAAAACCCGAAGTACGTCGTATTGCTAAGGAACAAGATCTAATCACTGCCGAGAAGCGTGATAGTCAAGGACTCTGTTTTATTGGTAAGGTGAAATTGCCCGATTTCCTAAAGCAGCAGCTCAAAGAAAAGAAAGGGAACGTAGTAGAAATAGCTCGCGACTGGTCAGGATACAAGCAGGAACTGAAACCTACCGAAGAACATCAATACATCGAGGAAGATGGTAAGATAGTAGGCGAACACATCGGGGCTCATTTTTATACCATTGGGCAACGTAGGGGATTGAATATCGGTGGATACGTAAATCCGTTGTTTATCATACAAACCAACACCACCACCAATACCATATATGTAGGCGAAGGAGAGGACCACCTCGGGTTGAGCCGGCCAGGATTGTGTATCACCGCTGAGGACATACACTGGATAAAAGATGCCGACAAGATGAATGTGGGAGATATACGTGAATATCAGGTGCGTATACGGTATCGCCAACCGCTAGTGGCTGCTCATCTAGAAATGACCACCGATGGACTTATCATCCGCTTTGCGGAAAATCAGAAAGCTGTAGCCAAAGGTCAGTTTGCTGCGTGGTATGATGGTGATGTGTTGGTGGGGAGCGGGGTTATAAGTTAAAAAAAGGGACTGAAATTTTTTGAAAAACTTCAAAAAATGATAGGATTTGGCCACCTCCACGTCACGAACTTCCAACGTTCTCTCACCCTAAGATGAGGTCATTACCGACAAGTCTGGATTTAAGGCCTGCTCTTATACGCATTGGTTACGGCCGGAAATGTAATCGGTGTAAATTTTTCAAATTGCCCAGTCCCTTCAACAAAGGAACAACACTTTTCTTGAATTAGTTTCATAAACTTGCATAAAACCGGACCACCTTGATAAGCATCTTAATGCCAGTAAAAAATGCTGGTAAATACCTGAAACCTTGCCTCGATTCTATCGTAAATCAAACCTATGCCTACTGGGAGCTTGTTGCTATAAATGATGGAAGTACAGATGGTTCTGAGCAGGTGCTCCGCAACTATGCGGCACGATATCCAAATATAACAACAGCTAACAGTAGTGGAACGGGGATTATAAAAGCCATGCAATCAGCATACAAGCTCGCTAAAGGGAGTGTAATTCATCGAATGGATGCTGATGACCTTATGCCACCCAACAAGCTCTCACTTATGGTAAGTGCCCTAAAACCATATAGCGTAGTAACAGGGAAAGTCAGCTATTTCTGCGATGAGCACGAGGTGGGAGATGGCTTTCAGAAGTACACGACGTGGCTCAATGGGTTAATGGATGGTGGTGATTTTTGGAGGGATGTATATCGCGAGTGCCCTATGCCTTCATCTGCTTGGATGATGCATCGTGCAGATTTTGAGCAAATTGGTGGTTTTCAATCTACGTTAATGCCCGAAGACTACGATTTGGCTTTTCGTGTATTAAAAAGTGATTTAGCAGTTATTCGACTAAAGGACATCATTCATCATTGGCGTGATAGTGCCACACGCACCTCTCGCAATGAGTCTCTTTATTTTCCTATCGCCTACCTACCGCTTAAGGTTCACTATTTCTTAGAACTACACTATAACACCTCGAAAACACTGACATTGTGGGGTGCTGGTAAAAAAGGTAAATTGGTTGCTAAGCAACTTATAAAAAGAGACATCTCTTTTAATTGGGTGACCAATAACCATCAAAAGATTGGAAAGGATATTTACGGAGTAATTCTAAAATCAGATAAGAACCTAAAGTATAAAGCGACTCAAATGATACTAGCACTCTCTTCTCCAGACGAACAGATAGCATTACAAACAGACTTGGATAGGAATGAGCTACTGCATATCAAGGACTACTTTTGGTTTTTCTAATTATGATAACTCAGTAATGCAGGCTCACGGGAATTGAAATTGCACGTTGACAACACAGATTCCGCTGATTCACACACTAAACAAACCTACTCCACTTCCTCATAATCCACGTACTCACCACCTTTAGAGTGGTCTATGGTAGACTGTTTATTGGGTTGAGAAGGTCTGGGTGTTCCTCCAGGTTGCTGCCTATTAGGTCGCTTAGCAGATGAAAACGTTCGTTTGTATAACCAATAGACTACAAGCCCTATGATGATGTACTTAAACACGCTTATCTACTCAAAAACATTGATTTTTGGTTGTACAACTCGCGGAAAGCAGGATCTTTGGTGTCCTCAACAAAGAGTATTGCCTCGCCTGTTGACTTCATCTCTGGCCCAAGTTCCTTATTAACATTCGGAAATTTGTTGAATGAGAATACTGGCTGCTTAATCGCATATCCATGCTTGTATGGCTTAATGTCAAAGTCTTTGAGCATTTTGTGCTCTAGCATAACTTTAGTAGCAATATTCACATAAGGTACTCGGTACGCTTTACAGATGAATGGCACCGTTCTACTTGCTCTCGGATTAGCCTCTATCACATATACCTCCTCGTCTTTTACTGCAAATTGTATATTAAGCAATCCACGCACATTCATAGCCTTGGCTATTTTCTTGGTGTATGCTTCTATTTTGTTTATCACATTGTCTGAGAAACTAAATGGTGGCAACACCGCCGACGAATCACCGGAGTGTATACCCGCTGGCTCTATGTGCTCCATTAACCCTATGATGTGACAGTCCTCGCCATCACTTATACTGTCACTCTCAGCCTCTTCGGCTCTATCTAAGAAGTGGTCAATTAGCACCTTGTTACCTGGCAAATCACCAAGCAGATCGATTACGGCTTTTTGGAGATCTTCATCATTAATGACGATTTTCATACCCTGACCACCAAGCACATAACTCGGACGTACGAGTACAGGATAACCTACTTCTCTGGCAACTTCTATCGCTTCATATGCATTTTCGGCTACGCCAAATTTAGGGTAGGGTATACCCAAATCCTTGAGCAAGGTAGAGAATGAGCCTCTATCTTCTGCCAAGTCCATGTTTTCAAACGAAGTTCCGATGATTTTAATCCCTTCATCTCTCAATCTTTCGGAAAGTTTGAGTGCCGTCTGACCACCAAGCTGTACGATTACACCTTCTGGTTTTTCTAATTGGATGATATCCCAAAGATGCTCCCAGAAAACAGGCTCAAAGTATAGCTTATCTGCCGTATTGAAATCCGTACTTACCGTTTCAGGATTACAGTTCACCATAATGGCTTCATAACCCGACTCTTGTACAGCCTTTATGCCGTGCACACAACTGTAATCAAACTCTATTCCTTGGCCTATGCGGTTAGGTCCTGAACCGATAACAATGATTTTCTTCTTGTCCGAAACCTTGCTTTCATTCTCCCCATCAAAGGTGGAGTAGAAATAATTGGTAGGCGATGTGAACTCAGCCGAGCAGGTATCCACCATTTTATAGGTTCGGTTTATGCCCATTTCTGTTCGCTTAGCATACACGTCCATATCGGTAATGTCGCCACCTATGAGATGTGCTATTTGTGAGTCTGCAAATCCCTTTTGCTTGGCAAGCCTAAAAGTTTCAGCATCTATATTATCTAGCGTGTATTTTTTAATCTCACGCTCCATTTTTACTATTTCATAAATCTGCTCTAAGAACCAACGATCTATTTTAGTGATTTTCTGGATACTGGTGATAGGTACACCTAGTGCCATGGCATCGCGTATGTGGAATATTCTATCCCAGCTCGGATTAGCCAAACTCTCCAAGATAGGGTCTAGTTTTTTCAACTCATACCCATCGGCACCTATTCCTTGGCGTTTTAATTCTAATGATTGACATGCTTTTTGCAGAGCCTCTTGAAAACTTCTTCCTATGGCCATCACCTCACCTACCGATTTCATCTGTAAGCCCAGAGTGGTTTCTGCACCAGGGAATTTTTTGAAATCCCAACGCGGTATTTTTACGATAGTGTAATCTATACTTGGCTCAAAAAACGCCGAAGTGGTTTTGGTTACCGGATTTTTGAGTTCGTCGAGATAGTAACCCAAGGCAAGTTTAGCAGCAATGTTGGCAATAGGATATCCTGTTGCCTTAGATGCTAATGCCGAACTACGCGAAACTCGTGGGTTTATCTCTATGGCGATAATCTGCTCATCCTCCGGATTTACCGAAAACTGTACATTACATCCTCCAGCAAAAGTTCCGAGATTTCGCATCATATCAAATGCCATATCTCTCATCTGTTGGAAACATGTGTCGCTCAGTGTCATAGCAGGAGCTACGGTAATACTTTCACCCGTATGAATACCCATCGGGTCAAAGTTTTCTATGGTACAGATTACAGCAATGTTGTCGTTTCCGTCTCGGAGCAGCTCGAGCTCGTATTCTTTCCAGCCGAGTACTGCTTGCTCTACCAGCACCTCGTGTGTAGGCGATGCTTCCAGCCCGCGTTTTACCGCTTCGTCAAATTCTTCTTTCTTGTGTACGAATCCACCACCGTATCCACCCATGGTAAATGAAGGGCGAATCACCAACGGAAATCCGATTTGCTGTGCTACTTCCTTAGCCTCTAGGTACGAGTTTGCTATCTTGCTGGTAGCGATAGGAATGCCCAGCTCTATCATAAATGAGCGGAAAAGGTCCCTATTTTCTGTTTTTTCTATGGCGGCAATATCTACACCACGTATTTTCACATTGTACTTATCCCACAGGCCTATTTCCTCGGCTTCTATGGCGAGGTTTAGAGCAGTTTGCCCTCCCATGGTAGGTAGTACGTGGGTTATGCTAGGTTGCTCTATGAGTATTTTCTCCAAACTGGCTGTGGTAAGCGGCAGGAGGTAAACGTTTTCGGCCATGGTGGGGTCGGTCATGATAGTGGCCGGATTAGAGTTTATGAGCGAAACTTCTATTCCTTCTTCTCTCAAACTTTGTGCGGCTTGGCTACCACTGTAGTCAAATTCGCAGGCTTGTCCGATGATGATGGGTCCACTACCGATGATTAGGACGTGTTTTATACTACTATCTTTAGGCATTACAATTTAAAATTGGGCAAAGTTATTGGATAAAAAGCACCTAGCAAGTGATGTGGAAAAGGTGGGAAAATGGGTAGGGTGGTTTTGTAGACGCTTTAGTACACCCTCACACCCATATTGTATTCCCTAATTTCAAACAGTGTACCATCAGGGCAATAGAAATAACATTTGCCGTATATTACTTATACGTCATTTAAAGGAAAATAGCCTAAGAAGTTTTTGGTGTTTAATACGTATAGATTTGAGTTTTGTAATGCGTTTGGCATTAATCTATAAAGTTTAGACTGTACAAAACTTTAGCCCGATGAAGGTCATTTAGAAAGCTATCGTGATAATAAGAGTTAAACCAATCTGGCTTAAAGTCCTGTGAGGGTGTTTCATATTTAGACCAATAATAGTATTCTTTGTTTAACAGCAGATCAACATTGTCGCTATACGTCGATTTAACGGAGGATTTTGATTCTAAGCTCTTAATTACCAATGTTAACCTTAATGAGTCTATACGATTTCTAAATAATACTGTGTCACCTTCATCCGAAATTAAAAGGTCTTCGATTACTGTACCTAACGTCACAGTATTTGTGTGCCTAACATATCCAAGTTTGTTCGTATCTCTATATTATCATTTAGAACCGTAAAGCAAGTTGTAGTTACAAACTGCCTTTTTACCTCCCCTTTAACCATTAAAACTAGCCTTCTCTTGCCAATCTCCACGTTTGCCTTGTGCCAGCACAGCATCTTGGGCTATGTTGCCGACATAAAACAAACCTAAGCAACGCTCATCGCCTTCTAACTGAAGAAACGCTCTAAACGCATCGCCCATAGCATACGCTGGTGAACTCCAGTAGCCACCATACTTGTCCGTTGCGGCGAGAGTAAGCCACATATTCTGCACCGCCATAGCAGTAGCTGCTAGCTCCTCCCATTCCGGTACTACACTCTTTTTCGAGTTGCGGTGCATACATATCGCTATGATATGACTTACCTGGCTTTTGCGTTCCTCTATCTTTTCTAATTTTATACGTTTAAATTTTTCGGCAGGCGTATCCCTCACATAGCACGATTTACACTCATCTAGCAAAGCATGCATAGCCTCACCAGTGTACACCTTAAATCGCCACGGCTCTGTATTGCGATGGTTAGGTGCCCAATTCGCCATTTCTAGCATTTTAGCTATAAACTCTTGCGGCACTTGCTTCCCACTCATCTGCTTGGGAAAAAGGGATCTTCGTTTAACGATAACTTCTTCTAATTCCATTATTGATAAACAAAATTATCATTATGATGTTCTAATATTACTTTTGAACACAAACAAATAAACAAGAAATAACATGTCATTTGAATTACCACAATTACCGTATGCACACGATGCACTTGAGCCACACATAGACGCTCGTACCATGGAAATCCATCACACCAAGCACCACAATGGATATACCAACAACCTAAACAATGCCGTAGCCGGAACAGACCTAGAGGGCAAAAGCATAGGAGATATCCTTACCAACCTAGATATGAGCAACAATGCTGTAAGAAACAATGGTGGTGGATACTATAATCACAATCAATTTTGGACGGCAATGAGTCCTAATGGCGGCGGAAACCCAACGGGAGACCTTGCTGCTGCTATAGATGCTGCTTTTGGAAGTTTCGATGAGTTTAAGGCTGCATTTAGCAAAGCTGCTGGCACACGTTTTGGCTCGGGATGGGCTTGGTTATGTGTAAATGGTGGTAAGCTTGAAGTATGCTCATCTGCAAATCAAGACAATCCACTTATGCCAGGAATAGGCTGCGGTGGAACACCAATATTAGGATTAGACGTGTGGGAACACGCTTACTACCTAAACTACCAGAACAGAAGACCTGATTACGTTGCAGCGTTTTTTAATGTAGTAAACTGGGACGAAATAGCTAGCCGTTTTGCTGCTGCTAAATAAGCTCCATTCATAATAACACAAAGAAGCCTTGCACATAGCGTGTGAGGCTTTTTGCTTTACGAAGATTTGCTAAGCTTGGGCCAAATAAAACAAGTTAAAACACGACATTTAGCGACTAGGGTGGTATAATACCCTTTGTACATTTACTTTTGTATTATGAATTTCCTTAAGTGGTTTACCTACATCTTAGCTTTCACAGCATTTGTATGGTTTGTTTTTTTTAGACCTACTAACCTAAGCAACCTATTTGCTGCAAGCGATCCTACAGCGGTAGACCAAGGTGAAACTAGCGGTACAGAAGAACCAACAACAGACATTACTTCTGATAGCATCGACCCCTATGTTGAAGATACTGCAAGCTATGCCGATGAGAGTACTGCCGGTGACGTAATAGATGATACATACACCGAAACCACCACTGACGAAACAATAGACGAAAGCACCACCGATGCTACAGATGTTGTAAATAGTAGTGGCTCTATAAACGTAAACGACCCTTACCTCTTACTCGTTGGTAGTTTTTCTAAGCGATCTAATGCCGAAAATTTTTTGCGTAAGCTACAATCCAAAGGGAAAGAAGGCGTCATAAAAGAAATACGTGGACTACATCGTGTAATAGCTGCTTCTACCGGAGATAAAGCCGATAGTAAAAACATCTTAGACCAATTTACCCAACGATACAATATGGAAGCTTTTGTATTGAAACAATAGCTTACTCGACTTAAAACTGTGTAGAGAGTGTAAACCTTAACCCACTAAAAGCAGGCTCTAGCCTACATACACCACCTGTACATACCACACCCTCTACTTGCTTAATGTAGGCCGCTGTAAATGAAGTAGTTTTAACATTATACTTCACAAATACACTTGGATAGTGTAGCACTTGGTCTGCTAATGATTCGTTCACAATTCGCACCGGATTGGTGTTTATCATATTACTTATCGCCACTGAGTACTTGGGTGAATTGTTCCACTCCAATATGCCGTGATAAAAACTTCCTAAGTCTTGCTCCGTATTCAGCATTTGTGATTCTAGTCTAATACTGTTTTTACGGTTTATCTTGTAAGTTACCTCAGCAAATGGCGTTATTGTTTCTACATTTTTAGCTTTTTTAGGGTCTTTTACTTCGTATACCGCTTGATTATACGTCACCATCTGAAGGCCCACTTTACCTTTCCATTTCTTGTTAATCTTATGCTCTACTTGCACAAACTGCTCCCTGAAGAGCTGCTCACCGTTGAGGTCTGTAATGTCAGAAAAATTGAGTGTCGCATTTGTATTTTTATTAAATGAATAAATCACCTCCGCTTGTATGCCTTGCTCACCTACAAACTGGGCAGGTGCCTGATAGCGTGCTAACATTCGGTAGCTCGCCTGTCTGCTGAGTGATGGCTGGTATGATAAAAAGCCTTGTAGTAGCGATAGTTCCGAGTATGGAGATACATTGAGTGCAAAATTGTCTATTCTACGATATTGCACATTCACTCCAAGGCCACCTTTCTTATTGGCACCTAGTTTTCTTTTGGAGTAGCTCATTCCTGCCAACACAAGCGTGCCATCGCTGCTATATAAGTTCGCATTGTTATCTTTAATAGGCTCTGCCGTTTTGTAATTGAACTCACCGTTGAAACCAAAATCGCCTAGTGATGCATTGAAATATCCATTCATCACGTAAGTATTATACTTGGGATAAAAACCATCTTCTACGCTCAGGGGCAACTCTTGTATCTCCGTCACTAATTTGGAGTAAGAATTTTCGTCTAAAGTACGATTTACCGCAGAGGCTCCTACATTAATAATACCTCCTGACTCGGTATAAAACCCTTTTTCGGCATTGATACCTTTTACCACTTGTGGTGAAGCATCAAATCGCCGTTCCAGGCCACCTTTTTGTCTTCCGGTAAATGCTTTTACCACAAAATCATCCGATATAGTGTACTTAGCACGTACACCTTCCATAGCGTAATCTATACCGATAAGCCTGTTTTCAAAAGCTCTAAACGCCGCTCCCGAACCAAACTGATCATAAAAAGAACCTGCAGTAAGCTCTAGGTCGCCTATGCTTTTTTTCACCTGCCAAAAACCCAAACCTTGATCTGAGTAAGCACCGGCTCTGTTTAGCAGATTGCTATTGTTAAACAAATCATATCGTGCAGCAAAGTGCCACCCTTTGATATCATAGTTCATATACAACCACGCCTCAGAACTGCTTATCTGTTTGCCATACTGAGGAGAGGCTCCTTCCACTGCTCCAATAAGCGAATCTCTTAAGAAAACCGAAAAATTGGATTGAAAGTTCCCACTAAAAACTCCTTTATCTTGAGCTACTACGGACAGGTAATTTATGCTTATAATCACCGTAAGTGTTAAAATCCTTTTCATAATAGGCGGTAAAAGTAAATAATTCTTAAAATACACACTATTTTAGTTTTTTTTGAAGTGTGAATGTATCTCAGTTAATCTCAGAAATCAAGTCGAAAAAAAGCTATCTATGTGTCGGTTTAGATACGGATATAACCAAGTTACCTGACGGAGTACCCAAAAACACTTCGGGTATACTGGAATTTAATCGTGAGATCATAAACGCAACAAAAGACTATGCTGTAGCCTACAAAATGAACACAGCATTTTACGAGCAACTAGGAAGCGAGGGGTGGAAAGTACTGGAAAAAACAAGAGAAATGTTGCCGAGCAATGTATTGAGCATAGCTGACGCAAAACGTGGTGATATAGGCAACACGAGTACCATGTATGCCAAAGCTTTTTTCGAAACAATGGATTTTGATGCCATCACGGTAGCTCCATACATGGGGCTAGATAGTGTAGAGCCTTTTCTGAAATTTGATAAAAAAATAACGATCGTATTAGGACTGACATCTAACCAAGGAAGTCTTGATTTTCAGACCAATGCCTTGTACCATCCGCCGCTTTACCAAACCGTGCTACAACGAGTAAGCACGTGGAGCACTATGGAGAACCTCATGTTTGTAGTAGGAGCAACCAAGGCAGATGCGCTGCAAGAAATACGCAACATTGTTCCCGATCATTTTCTGCTCATACCCGGTGTAGGTGCTCAAGGAGGTAGTGCTACCGAAGTATGCCAAAATGGTAAAAACAAAAACGGTGGATTGCTCATCAACTCTTCTCGCGGCATCATTTACGCTTCGGGCAACAGTGATTTTGCAGAAGTAGCCCGAGCCAAAGCCAAAGAACTCGCCGAAGAAACACAACCCTATACTACCCACCTATGAGTTTTGGGTACAACGAAGATTTGCTTCAGTTTATATGGGAGCACCAGTTGTACGACACCCAAAATCTCACCACCAATAGTGGTCAACACATTCAGGTAATAAACCAAGGATTTTTGAATAGGAGCAATGGTCCCGATTTCGAAAATGCCAAGATTATCATAGACGATACTACGCATTATGGCTCTGTAGAGATTCATATAGATGGGAAAGACTGGAATCACCACGCCCACCATCAGGACAAGGCTTTTAATAATGTAGTACTTCACGTGTGCTACTCCATACTTACAGATGTAGTGCGTGAGGATGGCACCAGCGTTCCATCCTTGGCGATAGGCGATAGGATAAACAATGCGGCACTTTTAAAATACGACCGCCTAATGAAAAACAAGGCATACATCCCTTGTGAAAATCAAGTGCATACGCTCAGCGACTTTGATAAAAACATGTGGTTAGACCGCATGATTGTAGAGCGGCTAGAATCTCGTTGTGCTGCATTTGACACTTACCTTACCCATTCCAAAGGAGACTGGAACCATGCTTTTTTTACGGCTTTAGTACGTAGCTTTGGAATGCCCGCTAATACCGAGGCTTTTGAAGAATTAGCTAATATGGTCACTTATGACATCATACAGAAACATCACAAGTCACTCTTTCAGCTTGAGGCATTGTTTTTTGGAGCAGCAGGTTTGTTACGCGATGAAATTGCCGACAATTATTATGTTGGTTTGCAAAAGGAGTGGGGTTTTCTTAGCCAAAAGTATGGGCTAAGCTCATCACACACTTTACTCAAAACAGGTAGAATGCGACCTATGAACCTGCCTACCGTAAAAATAGCTCAGCTAGCCGCGTTTTTTCATCACGTACCATTATTTATACAAAAGGTCCTGGATTTGCCCGCTGTAGATGAAGTAAAACGTAAGCTCACTTTTACGCCCTCTGATTATTGGGAAACGCATTATACATTCAAAAAATCATCAGAAAAGAAAACCAAAGGAATCTCCACCGGATTTGTCAACCACCTTTTTCTGAATGCCATTATACCATTCGTGTTCTTTTATGAAAAAAATAAAAAAGACGGGGCTACAGACAAATCCTTGGCGTATTTGCAATCCATAACTTCGGAGAAAAACACGATTATTACCCAATGGAAAACCATAGGTATGGATAGTAAAAATGCATTGACATCACAAGCATTGTTACACCTGTATAAAACATATTGTAAATCTCAGCGTTGTTTACAATGTAACTTAGGCAAAAAGCTGCTGCTCAAATAGGTATGGAAAAAATCAAAAAAAAAATAGAAAACTACGCCTTTGGGGTGTGTGCTTACTTAGGCGACAAGTTTAACATACGTTCTAGCACCATTCGCCTGTACTTTATCTATGTTTCATTTTTTACCTTTGGCAGTCCTGTAATTATCTACTTTGTACTTGCTTTCTGGCTCAATATTCGGCACTATTTAATTCATCGCAAACACTCTGTTTGGGATTTATAGTACAATTAGCAATTGTACTTTTTCCTATTCACTCATTTTTTAAGCGTTAATAAACGTTATTCAGGTGCATGTTACCTTTGAACTATGCAACAGCAAATGGCACTTTACAGAACAACTAAAGGTTTTCAGCAGAACCATAAATCCACTGCGTTGAAATGTCAAAATTGTAATCAAGAGTTTCTTGCGAATCGTAAGACTGCAAAATTTTGTAGCAGCTCTTGTCGCTCGCAATTTTGGATGACCAAGAATAAGAAAAAAGTAATCACAATAGCCGTTCCAATAGATATAGATGACGCATACCTAGAGAAGATAAAAAGTATGTTGGAAAACTATAAATCTACTGCCGACACTCAAGAAAAGATGCCTCTGAAATCACACCACAATGAGATGTTTTCTACTGAAAAAGAACTTAGAGCATTTATGGCTCAGGCTGGGTTTACGGATTACAAAATCCCTAAACACGACCTAGGAATATACTACGACGAAGGTCTTACTATCAAAAAGACCGAAGCAGGTTTTGAAGTAAAAATATTGGCATAACGCCTAATAAACTTTTACTCAAACACTAAGTCAATATCATCGCTTAGTGGATGTGCTTGACAGGTTAAGATATATCCTTCGTTTATCTCAGCATCACTTAGTCCTTCGCGTTCGTCCATAGACGCTTTACCACTTTTTAATCGTGCTCTACACGTGGTACAAACCCCTACACAGCAACTATATGGTGGATCAAGTCCAGCATCCTGTGCCGCTATGAGTATAGTCTGTTCTGGCTTTACAGTTATCTCTTTTTTGTCACCAAAAACCTCTACCTGAATCTTACGTTCTATTACCTCTTCACTGTAATTTAGTGCCTCGGTACCTTCGTTGCTCTCGTCGGCAGGTTGTTCTTTCTTAGATACTGCAGTGAAATACTCCGTATGAATATTTTCATCTCGCACACCTATTGTTTTCAGTCCTTCTACCACTACATCCATCATAGGGCTTGGTCCGCACGTATAATATTGAGCTACGGGGTAATTAAGTCCTAGTTCTTGTCGAGCAATTTCCGAAACCTTTTCTTTGGTAAGGAAACCTCTGTGACCCATCCAAGCTCCCTTGGGTTTGTCAAGGCTGTGTATCACCTTAAAGTTATCGTGAGCAGCCTCTAAAGCATCTATTTGCTCCTTGAAAATGATACTATCTTCGTCTCTGTTGGCGTACACTAAGTAGCACTTGCTATTGGGCTCCGATATCAATGCTGTTTTGATAATACTATACAGTGGAGTGATTCCACTTCCACCGCCAAATAGGAAGTAATGATTTGCTGCATTGGCATCTGGTTCTAGAATAAACTTACCCATAGGTGGCATAATGTCTAGCACATCACCTTCCTTCACTTGACTATTGAGATATGTGCTCATTTTACCACCTTCTACCTCTTTTACGGCAATGGTGATTTCCTCGTCTCCCAAAGGACTACTGCACATAGAATACGACCTACGCACCTCTTCACCGTTTATCATAATACTAAACGTAAGGTACTGACCTGCTTTATACGTGTACTGCGATGCCATCAAGCTCGGTACATCAAATGAGATACTCACGGCATCTTTAGTTTCTCGCGTTACTCTGGAAACGGGTAGGGTAAAAAATCCTGCTGGCATATTATTTCTGTACTAGTTTTTCTAAAATTTCTACTGCATTAGTTGCAGCACCTTTTCTCAAATTATCTGCTACTACCCACATATTGAGGGTGTTGGCTTGTGACTCGTCTCTTCTAATTCTTCCTACCATCACATCATCCTTACCTTCAGCATTGATAGGCATAGGGTATATGTTATTGTCTATATCGTCTACCACAGATACACCTTCTGTGTTGGCAAGAAGTTCTCTTACTCGCTCTATTTCAAAGTCATTTTCGAAAGCTACATTCACAGATTCGGAATGACCACCTACCACAGGAATACGCACTGCGGTTGCTGTAACAGGAAGGTTGGGTTTGTTCAATATTTTTCTGGTTTCGTGTACCAGTTTCATTTCCTCTTTGGTATAGCCGTTTTCTAAAAAGATATCACAATGCGGAATACAATTTTTGTCAATAGGATAGGCATATACCATATTGTCCGACTGACCTTTGGCACGCTCTTGCTCCATTTGGTCTACGGCATCTTTTCCTGTACCGGTTATACTTTGATAGGTAGATATAACGAGTCGCTTTATCTTAAACTCTGCATCTAGTGGTGCTAAAGCCATCACCAGCTGTATGGTAGAACAGTTGGGGTTTGCGATTATCTTACTGTCTTTTGAGATACTTGACTGATTAATTTGAGGTACCACAAGCGGACATTCTTCTTCCATTCTCCAAGCAGAAGAATTATCAATCACCACTACTCCCCTTGCCGCAAATTTTGGTGCCCACTCCTTGGAGAGCCCACCACCAGCTGAGAATAAGGCAAAATCAAGGTCCTTTTCGATGGCATCTTCCAGTAAGCAGACATCATACGATTTACCACCATAGGTTATTTTTTTTCCTAGTGATGATTTACTGGCTACGGGATATAAGTTTTCTACTTCTATACCTCGTTCTGCTAAAACCTGAAGCATAGTTCGGCCTACCATACCGGTAGAGCCTACAATAGCTAAGTTCATACTGTTATTGGTTGTTTTGTTAAGTTTAATGTTCTGCCTGAGTGCTCTGCCTGAGCTCTTAGCACTTTGATCATTTCGCCCATAGAGTTGAGGTACATACTCTGAAAACCGTCAGACAACGCCTCTTCTGGCTCGTTGTGTACTTCTATCATTAGCCCATCTGCTCCTGCCGCTATAGAGGCTAAAGAGAGTGGTGTTACTAGGCTTCTCTTCCCGGTACCTTGACTTGGGTCGGCTATTACGGGTAGATGGCTTAGTTCTTTGGCGAGTGGAATAGCTGCTATGTCCATGGTGTTTCTCACCGAAGTGTCAAACGTTCTAATTCCACGCTCACACAGTATTAAATTCTCATTGCCACCAGTCATTATATATTCAGCGGCAAGGAGCCATTCTTCTATAGTGCTACTCATTCCTCTTTTCAGAAGTATCGGTTTGTCTACTTTGCCCAATTCTTTCAAGAATTGATAATTTTTAGCATTACGAGATCCTACTTGTAGTATGTCGGCATACGGATACACCTCTTCTATAAGCGTAGTGTCTAGCACTTCGGTAACGATCTTTACACCGTATTTGTCTGATGCCGCTTTGAGTAGTTTGAGCCCTTCTTTTTTTAATCCTTGAAATGCGTATGGAGATGTGCGGGGCTTGTATGCTCCTCCTCTCATAAATTTTACACCTAAGTCAGAAACGCCTTTTGCTATTTCATCTAATTGTTGCTCTGACTCTACCGCACAAGGGCCAGCTATGAGACAGAGTTCCTTAGCTCCAACAAGCTCATTTCCCACTTTTATCACAGACTTGTGATCGTTGTGCTGTTTACCGACTAACCTTATGTCTGACATTACTGCAAATAAAACAGATTGCTGCTAATTGAGTTTTGTATACGTCACAGAAATCTTGATTGCTTCTTGTGCTGTATTGGTGTTTATCACTGCTCTGTGAGGAGTAAGTGGCGAGTCTGTAGGTACTCTCAGGTAAAAACCGTTAAAATTATCTACTCCGCGTGTTCTGTAATCATCTACTAAGCGTTGTAAAAATCTGTTAAACCTAAAGTTATAACCTACGATTCCTGCATCATAAGCACCTCCATAATTCAACGTAGTTTGATTCTGAAAATCTGTAAGATCTTCGAAGAAAACAGTCTTATCGGTTAGCGTATCTACCGCATATAACAAAACCCTAGGTGGAACAGCGTACTCACTTGTGATTGTACTCTGATCTACTAAAACCGTCATGTGTGCCTCATTTATTACTATTTTATCTGTGTTCTGTTGTATAAATGTGTTTAGGTCTGGGAACTCAATCTTAATTTTTGTCCCGTTCATTGACTGTAGGTAGGTCTTGTCAAAATGTCCACTTCCACCTAGCTGTGATGCTACCGCAGCATTGGGTGTGGTCTCGAAGTAGTTGATTGATTTGGAACTCACACCAAGTGGTATGGTCACATTAGTAGTGTCATAATACACCAGCACTCGAGATAGGGTAGAGCGTGTTTCTATAGCTACAATAACTCCATCACCTGAAATAACATTTTTGGGCACCAGTACCACCCCTTTCAGTATAGTCTTAAGCTCATCATTATTAAAAGAACTCAGGTCCAATATCTCTTGGCCAAAAGTGTTGTCTAAAGTTATAATTATCTCAGGAGATATATCAAATGTGTCATCCCCTATGATTTCCTCCTTATTTAATAAGTTAAACGCACCTGTGTATTCGCCAATTTTTGCACCCAGTTCAGGTCTATAGCTATCATATATGGCCACAGAGTCGTCAGGCATGTCTTCATTTAGCTTATATACATCAAAGGCGATTTGGCTGGCAGTATCTCCGTGCCTAAGCAAGTATGGTACACCACCTACCGATTGGTTCAGATCAAATTTTAATATCAACCGTGTAGAATCTGCTGTTTTGTCTGCGAACCCATCTCCAGATTCCGTTATTTTTGGCTCTATGATAAGGCTGGCTATACTAGTGCCCACTTCTGGGTCGTTTACCATCCCAAACAAGCCCGTAGAGAGGAAATCTGTTCGTATAGAGTCGTCTTGTACGGTACGGCAAACTGCTTGGCTAAAAGAAGCCTTTTCGGAGTTTTCCAGCACATCGTCTCCTGCTAGCGTAAGACCTATGTCAGTTGCTTCTTTTTTACAAGCGGCAACGGCAAGTAAAAAGAAAAGGGGCAACAACCCCTTAACTTTTATTTTTCTATTGTTGTGTTTCACAATTATTGTTCTTTATCTGCAAATAACGAATTGTAAAAATTCAAGTAGTTATCTGCTGTTTGTTCATCTGTATGGTTGAGAACAGGTTTGCTTATCGAGTCTATTTTTTGACTAACCGTTTCATCTATGGTACGGCACTTTACTACAGCATCTGCGTGAGCTACACCGCCCATATGCATACTTGTACAGTCTGCTTTGGAAAACGGCTCTAACTCTTCGTCCTCTATATAGTTAAGACTTGCCTTACGCATAAAGTCTTCGCCTAGGTCTTCTTTAAAATCATTTTCATATACCGAATAAATCACCTTAGCGTTAGAAAACACTGGCTCGTCTTTGTACAATGTCTTTAGGTAAAGCGGGATTAAACTTGTCATCCAACCTTGGCAATGAATGATGTCTGGGTACCAACCTAATTTTTTAACGGTCTCTAAGGCACCTTTGCAGAAAAAGATGGTTCGTTCGTCATTGTCTGCAAAAAACTCTTCGTTCTCGTCATTGTACACGAACTTACGGTGAAAGAAATCCTCATTGTCCAAGAAATAAACTTGCATCTTGGTGTTTGGAATAGAGGCTACCTTAATCGTAAGCGGGTTATCATTATCATCTATGGTAATATTCATGCCTGAGAGTCTTACTACTTCATGCAGTCTATTACGTCGTTCGTTTATCACCCCAAAACGAGGGACAAGTATGCGTACTTCGTTATCTTTTTCTTGAATTTTTTGTGGGAGATATCGTGCTATTTCGGCTAATGGCGTATCTCCATCTAAAAAAGGTCTCATCTCAGACGAGATAAATAGAATTTTTTTTCTTTCCTGTGTGTTATCCATCGAACGTATTAATGTTTTACAATTGCAAAGATACTGCCGTACACATCGACAATAACAACGTACAAGTATTGTATTTGTAGTATTTTTTTTGTATATACATGCACATAATAAAGACATCCGACACGCTTAAAAAGCACCTAATTGCATTACGGAAAGAGCAACCAAAAGTTACAATCGGGTTCGTTCCCACCATGGGGGCCTTACACCAAGGTCACCTCTCACTCATAGATGCTAGTGTAAGTGAAAACGATATAACCGTTTGTAGTATTTTTGTAAATCCAACTCAATTTGGCGATGCAGCAGACTTAGAAAAATACCCGAAGCCTATAGAGCAAGACATCGAAAAGCTTGTAAAAAATGACTGTTCTATTTTGTTCCTTCCCAGCTATGACGATGTATACCCATCTGACTACAAACAAATGATCTTTGCCATAGGTGAATTAGAACACAAAATAGAAGGAGCAAGCAGACCTGGTCATTTTCAAGGTGTATGTAACGTGCTTCACCAGCTGTTTTCACTCATATCGCCCACAGCTGCATATTTTGGTCAAAAGGATTTTCAGCAGACAGTAGTAGTCAAAAAACTCGTCGAGATCACCGACTCAAGTGTAAAGATAAGGGTGGTTCCAATAAAACGTGAACCACACGGGCTAGCCATGAGTTCTCGAAACGTAAGACTGAGTGCTAAAGGCCGTCAAAACGCAGCGTTCATACACAGGGCACTATCGCAAACCAAGGAAGATTTAGCGTCTATGACGGTAGCGGCAGCTGTAGCTAAGGCAAAACAATTCATCAATGCACAAAAAGGAGCAGCTATTGATTACCTCTTAGCCGTAGATGCTAAAACATTAGAAGAGATAAGCTCGCTCGATGAAGCTGAGAATATTACATTACTTACCGTAGTTGAGTATGAGAATGTTCGTTTACTCGACAACATCATATTGAAGTAACCTTCTTTAGTTTTAATATTAAAGCTTGGCTAGTTTCGGTGTGTTACCTGTGACCTTCGCACTACAGGCTCATTTCGCAATCTCCTAAAATAATGTCCCATGAAAAAAGCCCCTCACATAGTGAAAGGCTTGGAAAGTTGCGGGAACAGGACTCGAACCTGTGACCTTCGGGTTATGAGCCCGACGAGCTACCACTGCTCCATCCCGCGATAATTGACTGCAAAGATAAGTCTAATATTATTCTCAGCAAGTATTAAAACCATAAATAAGTCGTTAAGTTTAGATAAAAGAAAAGGGGCAAAGTCATATGACTTTGCCCCTCACTTAGCTTAATGCTAATTAGTATTATCTGTTGATTACAAATCGAGCTGCACCAGCATTTGTGTCTGATTTCAACTTCAATAAGTAAGTACCTTCAGTTAATGATTGTACAGAAAGTGTATTATTCACCATTTGTCCTTCAGCAACTTTAAGACCTAACACACTGTACACCTCGTAAGAAGTCCAAGCTTCATTACTCTCCACAGTCAAGTTACCTTGAGTAGGGTTAGGGTATACTGTCACTTGGTTAAGAGCAATGTCATTAACACTTGCTTCTGCCTCTTCACAAGTGATACACTTGTTATAACATACTACAGGTATTTCTGTGTCAGCTGTTACTTCTATATATCTATTGGTGAATTCACCAGTAGTTTTAGTACAAGACTCTCCTCCTGCAAACTCTTCTTGAGCGTTCCAACCATCAAGGGTGTATTTCCACTCAATGTCACCGTTAGGTACAGTTACTGTTACTTCGTATACATCGTCCATGTCGTCATCAGTCATCACGATATCCGAACCATTCCAGTTATTAAACGTACCGTTAAGGTTTACTGTACCCCAAGTAGCTCCACTTGCTTTGTGTCTTTTCATATCTACGCTGAATTTAACTTCAGAAGTAGCCACCCACTCAGCTATATCACCTAATCCTCTAGGGAATATTTGGTAACCTTCATCATAAGGTGCAGAGAAATCAAACTGTCCACCGATACCAGTGATAGTCATGGTGTCAAAAGCAACTGGTTCACCTACTATACCTGGGATATCTCTATCTATTCTGATTTGGAATGTGTCAGCATTTTCGTTTGTAAGTTCTACATTGCCATTGTCTGGCCATATTGTAGTGGTATCGTTTGTTATCCAAACTTTTTCTAATACTATGAAATCAGACTCAGTAGCTTCAGATGGAGCAGCTACAGCAGTTGGTGCTTTTAATGCATTTCCTTGGCTGTTTACTTTGATGCTGTCTGGAACTATTTCTAATAGACCTCTGTAAAAATCAATTTTACCTCTTACGGTAATTTCGTCTCCTTCTGTAACAACATAATCACTTACATCAGTAAAGTTAAATACGTTGATACCCGCAGTAGCATCTATTATAGTGAAAGATAAACCAGCATTTCCATCTAAGTCTCCGCCGTAAACTACACCTGTAACTTCGTAAAGTGCATCTTCGTTTGTAGGAGCTAGGTCTGCATCAAGCATAATCACGTCTGCAATTGTAGAAACCGTATAGTTTAACACAGGGTCTCTAGAGAAGTAAACGTTATCAATATAAAGCGTAGTACCTGCAGTAGGTAGAGCTGAGAATATGATTTGAGAAATGTTTGACTTACCAGTCAATCCAGTAAAATCACTGAGGTTAATCGTATGATTTGTCCAAGTTTCTTGTGTTGGGTTTGCAAATGCTATTTCGTGCTCAGTATCGTCTCCACCACCAAAGGCGTTATCTGCACCAAAGTCTACTAACTTAACTCTGTAAGTTGTTGCATTTGGAGTCCACGCATCAAAAGTGAAGTAATCCATTCCGCTTGCATCTATTGAATTAGCACCTACAGTTTCTATTCCAACAAAATCTAACGCAGAGTATTTCTTAACATCGTCACCAGCTACTTGAATATCTTCAAGTGTAGCATTTGACCATCCAGTTCTCCAAGTGTTTACAGTTACATCTGTGTACGTGTTACTAAACAATGATATAACATCTACAGCATCTGCAGTAGGAGCAGCAGCAGCTGTCATAGGAGCTGGCTCTGGAGTTTGATAGAAATATATATTATCTACATATAGTGTAGCACCTGCAGTAGGCAATGCTGAGAATATGATTTGAGAAATGTTAGAAGTTGCACTTAAACCGGTCATGTCACTTAATGCTATTTGGTGCGTGTTCCAAGAACTAAGTCCAGGGCTGTTGATTACCACTTCGTGCTCCGAGTCATCTCCACCGCCAAAGGCGTTATCTGCACCAAAGTCTACCAATTTAATTCTGTAAGTAGTTGCATTTGGAGTCCAAGCGTCAAATGAGATGTGATCCATACCGCTTGCGTCTATTGAGTTAGCACCTACGGCTTCAATACCTACAAAATCAAGACTAGTATATCTCTTAACATCGTCAGTTCCTAGTTGAATGTCAGTAAGTGTTGCGTTAGACCATCCAGTTCTCCACGTATCTACAGTTACATCTGTATATGCGTTACTAAATAATGAGATAACATCTGCAGCGTTTGCTGTAGGAGTTGGAGCTCCAGCCATTGGTTCAGAAGAAAAGTCCATTGACCAAGAGTCAAATCTACACTCTTCACCTTCATTAGTAATCAGGATAGAAATTACATCTGTGCTTCCTGAAGTAAACACAACCGAGTCAAGTACATAATCATTTGCACTAGTTTGATCGTTTACTGTTTTGGTAGTGATTGTTGCAGCTGCAATATCAGCAGTGTCTCTTATGTCACCTTCCATTATAGTTACTGTAGCACTTCCAGTGTTGTTTGTTTTGATAGTATACCAAAATCTTACTACGTATGTCGTAAGTGGCTTTACAGTTACCGCTTGATAAGCAATTCTATCTCCACTAGAAGGAAATTTAGCAGCTTTAGGTGCTGTATGTACGGGGCTAGATGTAATCTGTAATAAGTTAGTATTAGGTAATTGAGCTTCTAGGTCTAAGTTTCTCCAGAAATCTCTGTAAGAATCATCTCCTTCTACATCATAACTTGCGTTTCTTATTCCTGAACAAATAGAAGCGTGACTTCCTGCATAATCCCAAGTGTTTTGAGGATACACATTCCACTCTGTTGCTCCTACTGCCCAATCTGTTTGACCACCAGTTACAGAAGACATTCTTACCAACGTGTGCTCTTTTGTAGAACCTGATCCTACTGCCCACTCTGAACCTGGATCTGTACCTGGAACGCCTATAATGTCTATAGCTGTCATAGTAGCTACATTAACTAAAGTAAGTGCGTCATCTCCATTGTAAAAAGTTGCCGAACCAGTAGTGTCAGCCACAGCAAGTATCGTTGCGTCTGCTGAAGCATTTGCAATGGTATAAACCTCGTAAGCTCCAAGTGTACCATTCATAACGAATGTGTCTGGTGATGTTGAACCACCATTCAATCGTACAACTGCATAGTCAGACATGTTAACTTCTGCACCACTCGCGTTGTAGATCTCTAAGTACTTGTTGTTGCTAGACCCTTCAGCATACTCGCTAAAGTACAAGCCTGAGCATTGTGCAAATGCACCGCAGGTCAACAATAGACCCACAACTAAGATGTAAATTTTTTTCATTTTCTTTATTTTATTTAAAATTAAACTGCACAAAAGTATAAATATTGGTTAAGGAAAAACAAAAGACTTTGTAAAGATTATTATTGCAAGGCAAATTTTACTTGAATGAAACGGCTCGTTTTAACATTTCATATAGCTATTGTAGCCTGTTTGGCAGGTGTTGTTATGTACCATATGTGGTCGCCAGAAATTCTAATTAACGATTCTTTGGAATATAAATTAGCGGCTAATAATATGGTAGATTATAATACACTATATGGATGTGTTTTAAATGAGCCATTAGACTTTCGGTTGTATGGCAAACGAACACTTGGCTACCCTATTTTCATACTTTTTCAATTAGAATCTGACTTCTTAATACTCTTAGTTTCTGTTTCTATCTATGCTCTTATTTTCTTTTTGGGCATCAACATTCTTGCTAAGTTTACTCAAGCTCGCATGGCGTTTATGCTATATTTGTTTCTTTTTGTTGCTAACATCACCTTAGCGTTGCACACCACTTTTGTAATGGCTGACTTACTACTTGCTGCAATCATAACAGCGGGTGTTAGTGTGTGCTTTGAATCTCGAATATCATTGGCAGCTAGGGTGAAAGGTCTCTCTTTGCTCTGGGCTATTGGCTTACTTTTGAAACCGGTATTACTTCCTAGTTTAATTTTAGCTCCTGTCTTATTGATATACTTTAAAAATGTTCACCATAAATGGTATTTATACATGGTATTACCTTTTATTGTGTTCATAGTTGGCTCGTTTGTAAATATGCAAAACACTCAAGTGTTTGAGTACAGTTCTATCTCCACTATAAACTTAGGTCAATATAATTCTAAACTAACGGTGACTAGTGCCGAAGGAAAGGAGGAGGGAGACGCTTACGTAAATCAAAACACCTTTCAGATTCCACGAAACGCAGAAGAATATGCAAAATATAAAGAAGGAGTGACCAAACTTGCTTTTGACCAATTAAAAAGTAATCCTTTAGCTTATGCAAAGGTTCACCTTGCTGGTATGATAAAAATGATTTTGGACCCCGGGCGTTTCGAGCTTTATACTTTTTTTGGTGTAAACGATAAAGAACAAAGCTTAACTGAGCTCCTATATGCTCGAGAATGGCAAAAACTCAAAACGGCTCTTTATAGGAACAAAACAGTTTTTGTTCTTTTTGTGGTGTTATTCCTTTTGAGCATTATAAAATTATTCATTGCCTTGTTTTCTATCTCTAAGAATAGAAACACTTTGCTCCTTTGGCTCATAATTTTTTACTTCATCGCTATTACAGGACCTATTGGTGCCGCCCGATTTATGATGCCAGTTAGTATTCTATACAGTGTGCTTATCTGTCTAGGGGCAGAGCGTATTCTAAATTTTTTCAAGAAACGTACGAAAAGCTAATACGTTTTCCCCAAATTTATCTTGTGTTTTTTGTTTCAAGCCTTCTGAATATTCTAGGGTGTAGATTTCAAAATGTTTCCACGTTTCTAACTTATATTGAACAGCGTACGAATTTGATGTTCTACTGATATGGTCCTCCACGATTTTGTACATATCGTGACTTATAAATAATCCGGTTTCCATAACTTCTGGAATGTGTTCTTCTCTTAGCCATTGTAAAACTTCCGTTTCTATTGCAGGATTGATGCTTAATGTTACGTTGTATATGATCATATTATGAGCGAGGGTGATACTGTTCTATTATTGTTTTTAGGTAAGCTTTATCCAGGTGGGTGTAGATTTCCGTGGTTGTAATGCTTTCGTGTCCTAGCATTTGTTGTACTGCTCTGAGGTCTGCACCAGCTTCTATTAGAACCGTTGCAAATGAGTGTCTTAACGTATGAGGACTTACCGTCTTATTTATACCAGCATTCAACGCTAATGTTTTTATAGTTTTGAATATCGAAACCCTACTTAGTACATTGCCTCTAAGGTTCAATATCAGGTTATTAATCTTGCTGGAGGCAGCTACATGTAATCTATAATTTTTCACATACCTCCCGATTTGTTCTATTGTTTTTTGTCCGATGGGTACCAACCGCTCCTTGTCACCTTTACCTGTCACTCTGATAAATCCATCACTAAGATACAGGTTACTCATTTTTAAATCTACCAACTCCGTTACTCGCAATCCACAGCCATACAACAACATAAGTATCGTCTTATCTCTTTCGCCTGCTGTTTTTGATAAATCTATACTGTCCAACATAAGGGATATTTCGTGATGTTCTAATACGTCGGGTAGTTTACGTGGCAACTTGGGTGATATGACTAGTTGCATAGGATTTACAGTGATAAGCCCGTCTTCTACTTGCTTTTTGTAGAATGATTTCAGACCCGAGATGACTCGTGAAACACTTCTAGCACTTAGGCCTACATCATATAACCCTTGGATAAAATCTGAGACATTTTCCGCAGAAATTAATAAAAGATTTTTGTTTTCGGTATAAGAAACAAGTTTATGAATATCTCGCAAATAAGCAGCCACTGTATTGTTGCTCAACGACCTATCCACCGAAAGGCTGGTTTCGAATTCTATAAGTAGCTTGAGATTAGACTCGCTTATTTCAACTTCACTTCCGTACACTGAATCACCTCACGGTTCTCATCATCGTTGTAATTTATGAACACCGCCAAACTGGCTTCATCTATATTCACATCTGCTGGGATGTCTATTTCCCATCCTTTTCTTACATAAAGACCACGAGTAGCGGTTACGGTATTGTCGCTTAACAATTTGTTTCCATTGTATGGTGTGTAGCCAAATCTTACAACGTGTTGGTGAGAATACTCGTTATCCGTTCCTCCGCTGTAATATTGTGGATGTACAATATTGTTTTCTAACAAAAATATGGTGACAAAAGGCTCTGCTGCGGCATCATCTGTGAAGCTAAACTCACCTTTAAGCTCAAAGGTTGAACTGCTAGTTTCTTTTACAGATAAATTCATATTCACGATTGACTTCTCGCCATCATAGCTATTGGCCCTATTTGCCCACGAGGCAAATTCTATGTTTCTGCTTGTTTCACCATCAAAAACAACTCTATTTATTCCACCTGCAGGAAGACTTGCAAAACCGTAAATATTAGACCCTATATCCTGAGCAATGTCTGTGGTGGGGTCTAGATAACCGGTGAACGGAAAAGTTAAAGATCTAAAACCTGTAGGATAAAGTCCTAAGATAACTACAGGATTGTTTGCACTATTATCCTTAATGGCCTTTGCTGCATCAGCTGCATTAGGACAAGCAATACACTTTACCCCGGTAAGATCTTCCACAAGTATACCTCTATAATCTGCTTCAGGTATTTCTGCTTCTGTTAAAAAATACGTAGTATCAGACAACACCTTGGTTCCACTTTCGCCAAAGGTGATGCTTGGCTTATTCTCTTTACACGCAGGAATTACCACAAGTGCCACGAGTATTAATACAAATATTTTTTTCATACGATTCAAATTTACTTTTTTGTTCTTAAATACACATCTAGGTTTTTCAACTCCTTGCCTGTGACCTCTCGCCATGTACCCATTTGTATTCCCCTTTTCTCAAAGGTATGGAACATGACTCTATCCAGCTTAATAACCTCATTGTTAATGGCTTCAAACATTCTACGGATTACCCTATTCTTACCGGAATGTATTTCAATCCCATACCTAAACGAGTCGTCTTCCTTTAATTCAACAATTTTGTCAAATTTTGTAATGCCGTCTTCTAATTCCAAACCTGTAACCATTTTATCTAACTCTTGCTGAGTTAATTGGTTCGCTACCTTAGCTTTGTATATCTTCTTTATCTTTTTGGTGGGATGGAGCAAGTTCTGCGTCAGTGTTCCGTCATTTGTCAGCAAAATAACACCTGTCGTATTTCTGTCTAACCTCCCAACAGGGTACAAATGCTGAAATTTTGCGGGTAACAAATCCATTATGGACCTTCTACCCTTTTCATCACTTCGCGTACAAATCACATTTCTGGGTTTATTCATTAAGACATATATCTTCTCTCCTGTAGATATTAAGTTGTTGTCTACCTTTACCTTATCCGTTAAGTTCACTTTTACCCCAAGGCTCTTTACAAGTTTGCCATTCACGGTAACCTTACCTTCCTCTATCAACTTATCCGCAGCTCTCCTACTACAAATCCCTGCGTTGCTTATGTACTTATTTAAACGTATGGGTTCATCAATACTTGAAATATCTTCTTTATTCGATTGTCTTGTTTCTTTCATACGTTAGCTTTTATCGTAATTTTTGCAAAATAATAACGTTACAAGCAATAAGCACCTAACCGTTGAGATATATATTAGCAATATTCCTAAGTGTTTACCACCTACTTAGTTTTGGTGTTGACTCTTCACCTCAACTTTTGCGTGCTTGTATCAACTTCACAAACAATACCGTAACCATAAGTTGGAAAACTCCAACCGATAATTGTGGCTCCTTCACAAAATATAACCTGTACGCCAAACCGGAAACAGGGACATTTACTCAACTAGCTGAAATTAACAACATAGCCACAAACGAATATCTGCACTCTCTTACAGAACCCAATACTAAATGGCAGTATTATTTAGCTACCAACTTCGCTTGTGACAACAGTACCCTTTTGATTAGTGATACAATAGCTGTAGACATAACCTATCCTGAAAATATTCAGCTTGATTCTGTAAGTTACGACCTAAATACACAAGACATAATCGCGGGATGGCAACCAAATCCCAGTGTTGATACTAAACGTTATGAGCTTTTTGATTTCCGTAGTGGGGATGGTGATTCTATTGGAACTACCAATGATACAAATTTCAATATATCTCAAGCTCGATCGGGCAGGTTTCCCATCGTACTCGCTACCATAGACAGTTGCTCCTTATCGTCGTTATTATCTACTCCACACAGCCCGTCATACTTACAGGCTGGTATCGACACGTGTGAACGAGAAATCACTTTAAAATGGAACACTTACATCGGGTGGAGTGCTGTTGATAGTCAATCTGTTTATGTGTCTAAAGATAAAATTAACTATACCAAAGCATCAAACCTAGGCGGAAACATAAACAGCTATATCTTTACCGAATTTGTATTGGGTGACACTATCTCATTCTACATAAGATCTTACACCAATAAGGGAACAATAACCTCCAGCTCTAATGTCGTTACCATCTCGACAAGAAACCTTGTAGTACCAGATTATCTCTACTTAGCAAATGTCACTGTGAATGATGCAATAGGTAATAACCAAGCACCAATAGCCCTAGAATGGGAAACAACTAAAGAGCAGGATATTGAACTATTCCAGATTAACTACGGTTTCTCGCCCAACACGCTTATAATCAACCGTGAAGTTAATTCTACGAATTCGTCGGTATATAACCTTATTGACACTAAATCCGACGGCAAAACACAATCGGTATATTATCAAATAGTAGCATATGACAAATGTGAAGATCCATTAATTATTTCTCAAATTAGTCAATCTATTCATCTCGACATTTCACCGCTAATTGTTCATAACGAATATATTAACTGGAAAAATAACGTCGACGAATATCAATTACTCAAACATGATGGTTCCACGTGGAAACAAATTATATCACAAAACGACCCTTTTACTTTTACTGACTTTACCGACTCATCTGGATGTTATAAAGTTGTAGCCATAGAGCAAGAAAACAGTCCAGAAAAAACGGCTACATCACACTCTAATATCATCTGCTTTAGTAAACCCCTAGTATATGAAGTGCCATCAGGAGTTAATCCAAATAGTGATAACAATAGATTTATAATTGTCGGTCAAGGTATAGACCATAATAAGTCGCACTACGCTATCTACAATCGGTGGGGCCAGAGAATTGTAAATAACCCTACCAATAAGCCTTGGTATTTAGACTACCAGGGTAAACATGTACAAAACGGAATATATTTATATACTCTCGAAATACACTCAGAAACCGGTATTAAAGAAATAACCAAAGGAACATTTAATGTCATTAGATAGAATTTATTTAGAATCGGATATACAAGATATATCACAACTGTTCCACGTGAAACCCCTAAATCAAATTCACAAAGAATTAGAGATACAAAAACCCTGTATCTATTACATTGTAACTGATGATGAACTCCTTCAATTAAATAAGCAAGTATTGAACCACGACTATTATACAGATATTATAACCTTCGATTACGAAGACGATGAAGATATAGACGAGAATGAAATAGTTATTAGTTGGGATAGGATACAAGACAATGCTCTAATATTAAAACAAGATATACAAAACGAGTTTAATAGAGTGTGTATACACGGTTTATTACACTTAGCTGGATATAAGGATAAGACAAAAATAGAGCAACTAGAGATGACGAAAGCTGAAAATAAATATTTAAAAAAATACTGTTCCACGTGAAACAATGAAATACGATTTAATAGTAGTAGGGGCTGGACACGCAGGATGCGAAGCAGCCAATATAGCCGCAAAACTTGGTTCTAAGGTTTTGCTAATTACCATGAATATGGAAACTATAGCAAAGATGTCTTGTAATCCAGCGATGGGGGGCGTTGCTAAAGGCCAAATTGTACGCGAAATTGACGCTCTTGGGGGTTTATCTGGTATTGTGTCTGACTATAGTATGATGCAGTTTAGAATGTTAAATACTTCTAAAGGCCCTGCAATGTGGAGTCCCAGGACCCAAAATGATAGAACGTTGTTCTCGCTTAAGTGGCGAGAACTATTAGAAAATAATTTTAATATCGATTTCATACAAGACTCTGTTAATGAAATACTCATAGATAATAATAAGGCTAATGGAGTTAAAACCACCTCAGGTAATACATATTACTCTAACGCAGTAATCGTAACCAGTGGCACCTTTATGAATGGAATAATTCATATCGGTCGCAAACAGATTACAGGAGGTAGAATGGGAGATAAGGCTTCATATGGGATTACAGAGCAGTTAGTATCCCTAGGTTTTGAAGCAGGAAGAATGAAGACAGGCACACCACCACGAGTGGATGGACGGACCATAAATTATGGAGTTATGGAAGAACAAGCAGGTGATTTAGATCCACAATGTTTTTCCTTTCGAAATCCTATTCAAATAAAAAAACAACATTCCTGTCATATCACGTATACCAACGAACAAGTACACGACACGTTACGAAGTGCTTTTGCTGATAGTCCATTATTTAATGGTGCTATACAAGGAGTGGGGCCCAGATACTGTCCTTCGGTTGAGGATAAAGTTAATCGATTTGCGGAGCGTACACGCCACCAAATATTTGTAGAACCAGAAGGCTGGAATACGTATGAAACTTATATCAATGGTTTTAGTACTTCTCTTCCACAAGACATACAATTTAAAGCTTTAAGGCAAATTAAGGGATTCGAAAACGCTAAAATATTTAGACCGGGTTATGCCATAGAGTATGATTTCTTTTATCCAACCCAACTCAAACTTTCATTAGAAACTAAGGTAATAGATAACCTATATTTTGCCGGACAAATAAATGGTACAACAGGATACGAGGAAGCTGCCTGCCAAGGACTAATGGCCGGTATAAATGCCCATAATAAAGTAAAAGAAAAAGATTCGTTTATACTAAAAAGAAGTGATGCATATATAGGTGTACTTATCGATGACCTAATAAACAAAGGAACTAAAGAACCATATCGCATGTTTACCAGTAGAGCAGAATATAGAATTCTACTAAGACAGGATAATGCTGATCTCAGACTTATGCCATTAGCTTATAAACAAGGTACTATTACTCAACAAGAATTTGATAGACTAGAACATAAACGATCTAATGTAAATACAATAAATAAAATTATTAAAAAGAAAACTATAACTCCCGTAGAAACTAATCCAGTTCTAGAGAAATATAATACAGCACCAATTCCCCAAAATTATCATATCGAAAAAGTTCTATCACGTCCACAAATTAATTTTAAACATTTACTTGAGATAGACTCTATAAATAAATTAATGTCAGACTACAATGAAGATGAACTATTACAATCTGAAATACAACTAAAGTATAAAGGATATATCCAAACAGAAGAGGAAAACGTAGAGAAATTATTACGTCACGAGAACTTAAAAATCGATTCTACCTTTGATTTTAATACTATCACTTCTTTATCCCTAGAAGCACGTGATAAGCTTAACCAAATTAAACCTGAAAATATTGGACAAGCATCACGAATAAGTGGAGTAAGCCCAGCTGATGTATCTGTATTATTAGTACATTTCGGGCGTTAATGAAATACATAGTTTTACTAAGTTTACTGTTTTTTAGTTGTGCATCGGTACAACCTATATCTGGGGGTGAAAAAGACACTAATCCTCCAGAAGTGGTAAGTAGCACAATAGATAGTGCAGCCTTATTTGTAAATAAAAATACCGTTACATTTACATTTGATGAATATATAAAAGCTAAAAATACTCAAGAGAACTTACTTATTTCTCCTAACCAAATTAAACCACCTACTATCACAGTTAAAAATAAAAAACTAACCATAACCTTAAACGATAGCCTTAAAGAAAACACTACGTACACCTATCAGTTTAACGAGACCATACTCGATAATAATGAAGGTAATCCTATTACAGATTATAAATTTATATATTCCACTGGGAACTATATAGATTCAGCATTCTATGCAGGAAAAGTTAAGAACTATATAACTAAAGAACCGTGCGACGGTTGTAAGATTCTTCTGTACACCAAGTATAGAGACTCTTCTGTTGTATTAGATAAACCTGCCTATATAAGCACAACCAATGAGAACGGTATATTTAACTTTACTAACTTACCCAATGATACCTTTTATGCTGTGGCCCTACAAGACGGTAATAAAAACTCCAAACTAAACACAGATGAATATGTATCCCTACCTAGAAAGATAAATACAGAAACCAGTCGAATTGATACCTTCAATATATTTCTAAACAAAAACAGTGATCCATTAAGAATCACCCAAGTAGCTAATACTCCACCAGGTGTATTCAAATATAATAGTAACCAACCTTTACTATCTGACTCTATTAAGCTTATAATTAATAATAAACCAGTTTTATTTTCAATAAACCCCTCAAAAGATACTATTACTACGATCTATAAGCAACTCGTTGATTCTTTAGATATACTAATCCTCGTGCACATGGATACATTCACTTTTGATCACACTGAAGACTTATCCTCCATAGAGTACACGATAAAACCCAAGATAACTACCTACCAAAACTACATTGAACTAACAAGTAAAACCCCAATAGAAAATATCGATTCCGCTAAGTTAACACTGCTTATAGACTCAGTATATCAATCTATTAAACTTTACCGTATAGATACCTTTTCATTTAAGATAAATTATAACCCCAGTTCACACCTAAAATTAAGTATCCTTAAAGGAGCATTAACAGATATAAATAATCAAGTTAATGAAACCGATACACTATCTATAGCACCATATAAAGACTTAGAAACCAACCTTAAACTAACTATAGTAGCAGACTCTAACACTTCTTACATTCTAACTTTACTCCAAGGAGATAAACCGTATTATACCCAATACTTTACTGGCCTAAATGACTTAACATTAAATAACATCAAGCCAGGTACATATAAGGTTCGCATAGAAACCGACAGTAACAACAATGGTATATGGGATACAGGTGATATATATACTAATAAACCTCCAGAGCCCATCTTTTTGTCAGAGCCATTTGATATTCGTCAGAACTGGGATAAAGAACTGACTATCAATATAAAATAGGATTGTTAACATACTTAATAACAACTAATGTTATTAGTGGAGTATAAGACACTTATTCGACGCTATACATAAACTATCCACCTTAGCTTATATTTAACCAACCTGGAGTTAACAATATGACCCGTATATATACACCATGCTGTTATCCACAATACTATGCTTATAACCTAGTTAACACAACCGCACGAATTTGTTAAGTAATAGATTACTAATAACTTAATACCAATTATACTGTTAAAAAATTGTTATCAACCGTAAATCAAAATTAACTTACGAACCAATTCACACACCTTTAGTTATATACTATTATAAATTTAATTAATCTTTTTAAAAAAGTAATAAGAAAGTGGATTGAGGGATTTTGAAAGCTTTGATATGAAGTAAACGAAGAGATTGTTTTTCTTTGTACCAACGATAATGAAAGAGCAGATAGATAACCTGGTTGACGAATTAAAGAATTTTAAAATTTCATCGAAAGATGAATTAGAAAAATTTAGATTAAAATTTTTGGTAAAAAAGGGTTTAGTGAATGATCTTTTTAATGAATTCAAAAGCCTGACTGGTGAAGAAAAGAAAAAGTGGGGTAAGGAATTAAATGTAGCTAAGCAAAAGGTTGAATCATTTTATAAATCGTCACTAGAGCAATTAGAAGAATCTGGAGATGGAAATAGTGAGGTAGAATCTGAATTACCAGGATATTTTTCAGAACTGGGAGGACGTCATCCGATAAGTTATGTAGTTGAGGAGATGAATCAAATTTTTGAACGATTAGGATTTTCTGTGTCGGTAGGTCCAGAAGTGGAGGATGACTGGTATAATTTCTCTGCATTAAACTTTCCACCTAATCATCCTGCACGAGACATGCAAGATACTTTTTTTGTAGAAGATGATATAGCATTACGTACTCATACGTCGTCAGTACAGGTAAGACTCATGGAAGAGGGAAATTTACCTATAAGAAGCGTCATGCCAGGACGTGTTTATAGAAATGAGGCTATTTCAGCCCGTTCTAACTGTTTTTTTCATCAGGTTGAGGGTTTATATATAAATAAAGGAGTTTCTTTCTTAGATCTTAAACAAACGCTATATAATTTTGTCCAAGAATTTTTTGGTGCTAATACTAAGGTTAGATTTAGAGCTTCTTATTTCCCGTTTACAGAACCTAGTGCAGAAATGGATATTTTCCTAGGTACGGAAACGGAGTCTGATTATAAATTAACCAAGGGAACAGGTTGGTTAGAAATTTTGGGATGTGGAATGGTAGATCCTAATGTTTTAGAAAACTGCAAAATAGATAGTAATGAATATAGTGGCTTTGCTTTTGGACTAGGAGTAGACCGAATTGCAATGCTCAAATATGGAGTCAAAGATTTACGAACGTTTTTTAACAACGATAAACGTTTCTTAGACCAGTTTGCTACTTTATAATTTTGAGTGAGGAAAATTATTCCTTGGTAGTAGTTTCGTTTATTCCTTCGATTAATACTTTTTGCATAGAATCTAGACGTTGTTTGTCTTTCAAAAGCATCGCATCCACATTATCTACTTCTTCTCTTACATCTTCATCGGTCATTTCTGATTCGCTATAATCGGGATCTATACTACTCGGTGAGCAGGCATATATTAATAATGTAGTTAAGATGTAAATACACTTCATAACAACAAATCAATATATTTTATAATTAAAAAACAATAAGGCATAAAAAAAGGTAGCTCGTAGAGCTACCTTTTTTTGTAAATAATAAGTTATGATTACTTAATCATTTCTTCTGCAGCCTCAGCAGCACCTTCTACAGCGTCACCAGCAGCCTCAGCAGCACCTTCTACAGCGTCACCAGCAGCTTCAGCAGCAGCTTCTACAGTATCAGTAGCAGCTTCTACAGCGTCACCAGCAGCGTCTAACAAACTTTCAGCCTCAGCCTCAGCACCTTCTACAGTTTCAGTTGCAGCTTCTTCAGTTTCAGCAGCATTGTTACAAGCAGTAAATGCGAATACAGAAACGATAGCGAATAGAGCAATAATTTTTTTCATTTTACGTAAAATTTTAATTGTTAAATATTTAAGCGACAAATATAAATAATTGTGACAATTTTCTTGCTAACTATTTTTTTCTAAAATATATTCTAACCGGAATACCGCTGAAGTCATAATTAGCCCTCAGTTTATTCTCTAAAAACCGCTTGTAACTGTCCCCTATATACTGGGGTAAATTACAGAAGAAAGCGAAACTCGGACATTGCGTAGGTAATTGAGTAACATATTTAATTTTTATATACTTACCCTTGAGAGATGGTGGCGGTTGACGCTCAATAATGGGAAGAAAGAACTCATTTAGTTTACTAGTAGTTAATTTGGTCTTCATAGAAGCGTGAACTTTCATCAGCTCATCCAGTGCTTTAAGTACACGTTTTTTGGTAAGAGCCGAAACAAATAAGATAGGCACATCTGTAAAAGGGGCAATTTTCTGTTTTACTAATGCTTCATACTCTTTTGCTGTATGGGTATCTTTTTCTATCAAGTCCCACTTGTTAATTATAATAACTACACCCTTTCCATTTTTTTGAGCAAGGCTAAAGAGGTTCATATCTTGAGCCTCCAATCCACGTGTTGCATCTACCACCAGTGCTACTACATCTACATTTTCGATAGCTCTAATGCTACGCATCACCGAGTAAAATTCTATATCCTCGCTTACCTTACTTTTTTTACGGACTCCTGCCGTGTCTACCAAGTAAAGGTCATTGTTAAATGCTTTATATCGTACAAATAAAGTGTCACGTGTAGTACCAGGAACATCAGTTACTATATTTCGCTCTTCACCTAGTAGGGTATTACAAAATGTTGATTTTCCAGCATTAGGTCTTCCTACGAAAGCTATTTTAGGAATATCATCATCCAGCTCTAAGTCACCTTCTGGCAATAGACTTACGAGTTCATCTAGTAACTCACCTGTACCACTACCTGTAAGTGATGAGATAGGGTAAATCAAATCTACACCCATACTGTAATATGAGTTGGCCATAAACATTCGCTCATCATTATCAGCCTTATTGGCTACTAGTAAGTATGGCTTATTACTTTCTCTTACAATCCTAAAAAACGCAATATCTAGATCATTTGGGTCTAAAACAGAGTCCACCATAAAGAGCAATACGTCTGCTTCATTTATAGCCAATTCTACTTGTTCGCGAATATGAGTTTCAAATATATCAGTACTATCTTTCACATATCCACCAGTGTCTATTACAGTAAATTCTTTACCTATCCAATCGCTTTTACCGTAATGTCTATCGCGGGTTACACCACTTACGTTATCTACTATGGCTTTTCGCTCGCCTATAAGTCTGTTAAAAAGAGTTGATTTGCCTACGTTGGGTCTTCCAACTATCGCTACTATTCCTGCCATTGTGTATAATGTTGTCTAATTGCTATGTTTCTGCTATCCGCAGCCTTTTTTGTATTTGTTAGAAGAACTCTTAAGAACCTAAGAGTATCGAGCCGTTTTACAATGCGGCAAAGGTAGTTGTTTATTATTTCTTCAGATATCCAAAGCGTTTGAGCTGTTGCTCATCGCTTCGCCAGTCTTTTTTCACCTTAACAGTGAGAGATAAGAATATTTTTTTCTTGATAAATTCTTCTATTCGCTTGCGAGATGCAATACCTAGATTTTTGATAGCTGAGCCACCTCTACCCAAGAGTATACCTTTTTGAGAATCTCGCTCTACATTTATAGTGGCGTAAATCTCGTCAAGTTTTTCTTTCTCATTGTACTCTGTCACGTTTACCTCTACGCTATAGGGTATTTCTTTTTTGAATTGGGTTAAGATTTGCTCACGAATCATTTCACTTACCAGAAATCTAACATTCTCATCACTAATAGATTCGGTATCGTAAAACGGAGGATGATCTGGAGCTAACTCTACCAAGGTTTTTATTATGCCATCTATATTAAACGACTCCAAAGCACTGGCAGCATATACATGTTCGGTTTCCAAATATTCTTTTACCTTGGTAATATCTGCCTGCAGTTGGTCTTGGTCTGTTACCAGATCTGCCTTATTCATCACTACCACTAGTGGGCATGTGATACGATTTTTGTATGCTTCAAATTGCTCTACTTTAGGATATTGTCCGTCTAAAATAAGTAATACAGCATCGGCATCTTCTAGCGATTCATTCACCGCACCCATCATAGCTTCTTGTAATCTGTATGCTGATTTTTCTATAATACCGGGAGTATCGCTAAACACGAGTTGATACCCATCTCCGTTTAATATTCCTTTAATACGGTGGCGAGTAGTTTGAGCTTTTGGGTTGGTAATCACTAGATCTTCACCCAAGGCCGCGTTTAGAAAAGTAGACTTTCCTGCATTGGGTAAACCGAGTATCGTTATAAATGCTGATTTGAACATTGGGGCAAAGGTAGGTTCACAAGTTTAAATCTAAGTTTAGGTCTAAAATTAAGTTTAGGAGTAAAAAGTTCATCTGCTCACTAAGTAAAATTATAGAGTTTTGGAAGTGAATAGTGGTAGATTAGTTGCTTTTAAGCTCAGACTTTGAAAGTAGGATTGCATCTTCTAGTTGTTTCTTTTCACTGCTTAGTATGACAAGACCGTCTTTTACTAATGAGGATAGTGTATCCAGTATATTGATGTCTAAGTCTGATGGAACACCTTCTTTTTTACTATATAGTGCAGCTGTGGCATATATGAATTCTGACACTGTTTGTTGTCCGGTAGATTCTAAGTAAACTAATTGCGGCCAAGGGTCCATAGTTACAACTCTTGGGGCGTTTATGTTAAATATGTGAATCATCCCGTCTTGAAACCAATCCCAAGGCGATGTTCTATAAAAGTACTTGTCTTTATACTCTGATTGATTTAGATTTTCAAACACAGGCCTTTCTGGTTTTTTCTTTTTAAACAGACCAAACATGGTGGTTTCAATATAGAATACATTCTCTCCCTAACCCATTTCACGTAAGGCACCTTCACCACATTTCGATACATTCCGCTGGGGCGGAACACTTCTTCCAAAGGCGGACAAGCGTTGTGACAAAGTGCTGTCGACTACTTTATCAAGATTGAACAAGTTTCCCATACGGAACCTTTACCAGGTATTGAGCCTCTAGCGTGAGGTGACCAAAGTCAGAAGAAACCTTGCCGCGAATGAGGTAGATGCCTCGCCCTTTGAACTTGTATCGCCTAGCGATGAGCGGGAAGTGCACACTATCAAAAAACTGTCCATCCATATCCATAAATGTCCCAAAAAACATTTCCTGCTCCACGCTTCCCTTGGTTTTGGTACGTTTGGTATGCACAAGGTAGCCCAATAAGGTGATGGTTTTGCCCAAGTTGTTTTTAAAATCGGCACTTACGGTTTGGCTTTTTTTCTCATCTTCATCTATCAGTTCAAAAGGCGAACACATCGCAAAACCCAAGTACTCTATCTCGCCCATAGCATCTTCGTAGGGCACAGCATCTAGCTCTGGAATGGTTACTTTTTTAGTATCGGTATACTGAGCAAAGAGGCTGGGTAATGCCATACTTTTTTTTACGGCTGCTAGCAAAAAATGAGCTTTCCACAACAGCCAATGCTTGGTTTTTCCGGTAAGCCGAAAAGCGTTTACCCGAATGAGAATTACCGTTTGGTCTAGACTTATAGACACGCGTTGCGTGAAATCCTCTAAGTTATCAAATGGTCCATAGTCTCGTCTATTAATAAGCAGGGCATCTATCACCTTGCCTTCTAGTTCGGCTACGTGCTGAAAACCAAGGAAGATACGAGTGCCACGTATGGTGGTGTCAAAATTGCTACGGTTTACACACGGCAGTTCTATGTGTGCACCTTTTAGCCGTGCCTCTTGTATGTACTGCTCCGTACGGTAAAATCCTCCAAAATTATTGACCGTAGCCACCATATATTCCAACGGGAAATAAGCTTTGAGAAAAAGACTCTGATAACTCTCCACCGCGTAGCTTGCAGAGTGCCCCTTGGCAAAGGCATAACTCGCAAAACTCTCTATCTGTGTCCATACTTCTTTGGTAAGTTTGGGGTCGTAGCCCTTCTTTTTACAGTTGTCAAAAAAGAGTTTTTCTACCGTTTTGAACTCTGTACGTTCTCTATATTTCCAACTCATCCCCCGCCTCAGTATGTCAGACTCTTCTAGCGTAAGCCCCGCAAAGTAGTGAGCCACCTTGAGTACATCCTCTTGGTACACCATCACCCCATAGGTGTCGTGCAGTATTTTCGCAAGTACAGGATGCGTTTTTTTTCTAGCTTCGGGGTTGCGGTGGCGTTTTATATACTCGCCCATCATACCACTATTACTCACACCAGGACGTATGATAGAACTGGCAGCCACTAGCCCACGGTAGTCGTCTACTTCTAGCTTTTTCATAAGGGCTCGCATAGCAGGACTCTCCACATAAAAACAGCCTATGGCATCACCTCTACGTAGCAGGTCTTTTATTTTCTCGTCTTTTTTAAAACGGTCTATATCGTCTATGTCAAAGTCGGGAGCATCGGGCTGATTTTGCTTTATGATAGTGATGGCATCTTTTATCTTGCCCAGTCCACGTTGCCCTAAGATATCGTATTTATATATGCCTGCATCTTCAGCTATGTGCATATCAAAATGTGCCGTGGGAAAACCCTTGGGCGGCATACTCGTCGCCCCGTAGTATTGGATGGGTCGCTCCGTGATGACTATACCACTGCTGTGTATGCTCAGGTGATTGGGAAAACCGTGAATATACCTACTGTAGAGCATGCACAGTTTGCCGAGTTGATCTAAGTCCTGCGGCTTATCGGTACGTTGTATGTTTTTTATTTCGTCGGCAGGCAGACCGAGCACCTTGCCTATCTCGCGTATTACCGACCGAGCTTGGAAGGTAACAAAACTGCCCATCAGAGCCGTGTTGGGAAAAGTATCAAAGATGTATCGCGTTACATCTTGGCGGTCTCGCCAGCTAAAATCGATGTCAAAATCGGGCGGAGATTTACGACTAGGGTTAATGAATCGCTCAAAGTAGAGGTCGAGTTCTATGGGGTCTACATTGGTAATGCGGAGCAGGTAAGCTACGAGACTATTGGCACCGCTTCCTCGCCCTACATAAAAGTAACCTTGCTTGCGAGCGTAGGTCACGATATTGTGATTGATGAGGAAATAGGGCACAAAATTGCATTCTTTGATTACACCTAGTTCCTTGGCTACACGGTCCTTTACCTCTTGCGGCACCTTGTTTCCGTATCGGTATTTCAGCCCTTCTTTGGTGAGTTGTTGTAGTAGGGCGTAATCTTGTTTTTTGGTTTGGGTAAATGTGCGTTTGTTGGCGAGTTTGGTCTTGTCGTTAAAGTCAAAATGTAGGTTGCATTGAGCCAACAGTTTCTCTGTATTTTCAAGTAAATATTCGTGTCCGGCATATAGGTTTTGAAGCTCGTGTGGCGAATAAAATTTGTGATGCATTTCACCCTGTTCCTCTATGGGTAATTTGCTTAGCAGAGCATTTTTATCAATGGCACGTAATAGGCGGTGGGCGTTGTAATCCCTTTTGTTGCGAAAAGTGACGGGGTTTAGGGCGAGGTATTTGTTTACGTGTAGGTTCGTGCCTCTGAGGCATGAACTTACACGTAGATTAAATAATTCCGTATGATTCACCCCTATGTATTCATTGCTTCGCAAAGGTCTGTCGGGTACGTTTTTTAATGGATAAATGATAAAGGCGTTTTTTATTGTAGGAACACGCCTCCAAGGCGTGTTCCTACCTGAATCCAATAAAAATTCGGTTAGGTAGAAATTAATATTCTGAAACCCTTCATTGTCCTTGGCTATCGCAATGAACTGCTGCTCGTTTCCTTTTCTAAAATCTACACCCATTATCACAGGCCATCCACGCCTTTGGCATTCAAAGGCGTGATACAAACATCCTGATGTACTGTTGATGTCTGTGAGGGCAATTTTTGTTTCCGTAGGAATACGCTTCTGTAGGAATACGCCTTCAGGCGTGTTATTACATGTGGAATCCGCCTCGCCCAACAGTTCCTTGGGCGACATCGTCCCGTATTTGAAAGAGTAATATGTGTGGCAGTTTAGGTACATTTTTAGCTAGCTGTTTTACAACGAGTGTTTTTATAACCACCTACGCATTCCGATGTGCCGGCACCACATTGGGTTCGCCGTTAAAGGGATTGCCGCGGCCCAGGCCTTTTACTTCTACCGCCACACCACGCCTTACGGCATTGGCACCGTAGCGGTCTTTCATCGCATCCATAGCTTGGTATAGGTTTATGATTCTATCGTCGTCATTAAAAAGGTCTATCTGGTGACCACCACCTGCCAAGTCGCCTAGCCGCACGCCCACCAGCCGTATGCGTACGCGGCGGCTGTATAGCGAGTCAAAGAGTTCTTTGGCGTGTTGTATGAGCGTATGGTCAGCCGCAGTGTAAGGTATGCGTTTCTGCTTGCTGACCGTCTGAAAATCGGAGTACCGCAGCTTGATACTAACATTAGAACATACCCGCTTACCGTGCCGCAGCTCGTAGGCTAGTTGCTCCACCATGGCTGCTACCATATCTTTGAGTTTACGGATATCTATGGTGTCTTTCATAAATGTACGTTCGGTGCTTATGCTCTTTTTTTCGTGGTAGGGTATGAGTGGACTGTGGTCTATTCCGTTGGCTTTTTGCCACATCATTTTTCCGTTTTTGCCAAAGGCTTTTTCAAGTAATTCTATGGGCATTTCTTGTAGCGTATGTATTTTTTGTACGCCCATACGATTAAGCATAAAGGCCGTTTTTTTACCAATCATCGGTATTTTTTTGACGGATAGTGGAGCTAAAAAAGGCTTTTCGTCTCCAAAATCTATTTTCAACTGATTGTCTGGCTTAGCCTCGCCCGTGGCTACCTTGCTTACGGTTTTGTTCACAGACATACCAAAAGAGATAGGCAACCCCGTCTCTTTGGTGATGCGGGTGCGTAACTCGCTGGCCAGTTTGTAGCAGCCAAAAAACTTGTCCATACCCGTGAGGTCCAGATAAAATTCATCAATGCTACTTTTTTCTACCACGGGAGCTGTTTCGCGTATGATTTCGGTTACGGTTTTGGAGTATTTGGAGTAGGTGCCTGAGTTGCCTTTTATCACGATGCCTTGTGGGCAAAGTTGGCGGGCCATTTTCATACTCATACCACTATGTACCCCAAAGGTACGTGCCTCGTAACTGCAGCTGGCCACCACGCCCCTGTCACCCACCCCGCCTAGCAATACAGGCTTACCCACTAGGCGTGAGTCTATGAGCCGCTCTACCGATACGTAGAAGGTGTCCAAATCCATATGCACTATATTTTTAGTCAATATTATTATCTTTTTTGTTGAGCATAATTTAATCAAAAAGAAAACTGTAAAGCAAGAAAATGTGGATAAGAGTCCAAAATTTGTTTTGCCTATTTTTGAATTATGAAAAGACTATTAACTATTCTCGTGCTCTTACCGTTTATGATTGCCAATGCCCAAAACTACGTAGACGTACTTCACTCGGAGTATACTGCTACACCTCAAAACACCTTTGATAGCAGTAGTCAAACCACGGGTTTAGAGAAAGTAAATGTCAACCTCACCACTCCCATAAAACTTAAAAACGGAAATGCCTTGCTGACGGGCGTCGTGTATGATAGAGTATCCACACGATTAGACACCACGGAAAGCGTAAATACACAGATGTCATCCGTAATCTTAAAAATGGGAATAAACATAAAACATTCGAAAAAATGGAGTACCACAGTCCTATTACTTCCCAAGATAGCAACAGACTACATGGGTGACTTAAGCAAGAGAGACTTTCAAGTGGGCGGTATTGTATTGACCAAAATGAAGAAAACAGAACACTTGAGTTACAAATACGGTGCATACCTTAATGGAGATCGTTTTGGTCCATTCCTGGTACCGCTGTTTGGGTTTTATTACCAAAAAAATAAACTAGAAATGGACGTGATAGTTCCGTCGTATGCCAAAATAAACTACAGTATTATCCCTAAGGTGATGGCGGGTATCAACTGGCGAGCTACGGTAAAATCATACAATTTGCACAAGGGTGGTGGGTTGAGGTTGTTTAATGACAACTACATGCACCACTTGTCTAACGAAGTAGCAGCCCACGTAGGTTATGAACCGATAAAAGGAGTGATCATAAGAGGAGTGGCGGGTGTGTCACTTGGCCGTTCGTTTAAGGTGTATGAAAATGATGATAAAATTGATTTTGGATTGAGCCTATTTCGCTTTGGCGATGATAGAGTTCCTCTTAATATTACCTTCCAAAACGGAATGTTTTATAGAGCTGAGGTGGCGTATAGAGTGTATCTATAAGCACACTCTATGCTCCGATATTAATTTTGTAAGGTGTTAAATGAGGTTCCGTCAACATCTTCTCCGTCTTTTAGTGCAAAATACATCTTACGAGCATCTACTGCAAAAAGGCTGGAGTTATACTCTAGTATCAGTTTTTCATAAAGAGACTGAGCTTTTTCCCGGTCCTGAAGAATGAATAGCGTGATATTGGCTGAGCGGTACAGAGCATTATCCGCAAGGATATCTTCTCCGTGCTTCTCGTATATGCTGGTGTACAAGGTGTTTGCCGCTTCATAGTTGCCTATTTTTTCTTGCACCTTCGCTTTTAGGTAGTATATCTCATCATTCAAGGTGTGATTCGGATATTTGAACGGGAGCATGTTCAGAATCTCGGTACATTTAGCTACATCATTTTTATATAAGTAAAACTCAGCCGCAGCGTATTCTTTCATAGCATCTTCTGTACTATCCAGCCCAGTATTGTCTTGTATGAGTAAGGCTAGCTCTATGGCATTGTTACTGATGAGTTGTGTGGTGGCCGTTTTGAGTATGTCTAATTGGCCCTTGGCCCACTCAAACTCGCCCCTGTAGTAACTTAGTTTTGCGTTTTTAAATTTAGCCTCTTGTCCCAGTGCATCTTCTTTAAACTGCTTATCTACCTGCCCGTACATTAACTTAGCATCCCATATATTGTTGAGTATAAGATAAGCATCACCTAGTAGCAGTTTGCTTTTTGCCATAAAACTTGCTCTTAGTCGGGGAGTACGTATGATTTCCTCCAGTATGCCTACGCCAGCTGGCACATTGTTATTATAAAATATATGCAATTCCGCTAGCCTATATTGGCTACTCGCCGTTTCTTGTGATATGCCTTTGTCGCCTACATAGTCCTGTATTTTTGTTATGAGTGACGTGATTTCTTGTTGGTGCGGATTAATAGCCTGAGTGGTTTTGAGGTACAATGCATCTACCAGACCATTTTGAGCGTTATGGTAATTTCGCTCGTATTTGCCTAGCTCTACTACGTATGAGTAAGCATCTATCGCTACGTCATAGGCTTGATTGTTCACACATAGTCGAGCGAGTTGCATTACTCGTGACCCTTTGGTTTTGTTTCGCTTATCAAGAGAGATTACCTGTCTTAGGGCTGATTTGTATTTTTTTTGTTGCAAAAAGACTTCTACGAGTAACTCGTCAAAAACCTGATTGCTTGGATTTTTCTGAGCATAGGTTAATGCTTGGCTTTGCAAATAGTTGGCATCTTCTTGCTTATCAAAAGCTATGTCTATAATGCTCGTTGCGTAATCAAAAACTTGAGCATCTGCCAATAGAGCCTTCATCGTGATGTCTATTAGGTTTTTAGTTTGACCTGCAGCCTTGTATGCTTGACTTAGGTCTTCGTATAAGGCAATGATTCCTCTTTTTTTTACACCCCGCTCCAGGGCAAGTATTCCGAATGAGCGTAAGCCCCGCCTATCAAAACATTGAGCTAAGAATTTGAGTGTTTCGGGATAGTCAGAGTAGGTACGGGTTAACTTATCGAAGTGTTTTTCTGCCTTATCTTTTTTGTCAAACTGCAGTAGTACATAGCCTTCGTCTACCTGATAGTTTACCTGCGAGGGGTATCGTTTTACTTGCTTTTGCACCATTCGTGTGGCCTCTTTTTCGTACTTTAAGGCAATGAGGGTGTTGAGATAATTCTCATAGATGTATACTGAAGACGGGTGTTTTTTGAATAGCTTTTTATAAATACTTTCCGCTTTGATGTATTCTTGATTGTCATAAAATTGAGCAGCAAGTCGCTCATCGGTACTTTGAGCCTTGGCTATGGTGCACATAAACAGTGTGGTGTATAACACGATTGATTTTAATGACATGTAGACACAAAGATAACGAACAAAAACGGGTTGTATTTTAAAAGCAGAATTTGCGGTTTTTGAAGTTTTCAAAAAAAAGCAACACAATTATAAATAAATTAGGTGTGAACACGCCTTTAGCAGTACCTTTGTTCGGCAAATAACAAATCTAATTATTTGCACATGTCTCAGTCACACGTTTCTAAAATTGCATATCAGGGTTTAACCTTTGACGATGTTCTTGTTTTGCCCCAGTATTCTGAAGTTTTGCCACGTGATACTTCTACCAAAACGAGACTAACCAAGAAGCTCAGCATCAACATCCCAATCATTAGTGCCGCGATGGACACCGTTACCGAAGCTAACTTGGCAATCGCCATAGCCCGAGAAGGTGGAATAGGTATCGTACACAAAAACATGACCATAGAGCAACAAGCCGCCGAAATAAAAAAGGTGAAACGCTCAGAAAGTGGCATGATAAAAGATCCTATCACGTTGACCCAAGACCATACACTAAGTGATGCTCTTGTGGTGATGAAAGAAAATCGCATAGGTGGTATTCCCATAACAGACGATGCAAATGTGCTAATTGGCATCATCACCAATAGAGATTTACGGTTTCAGGTAGATTTGAAAACCAAGATAAGTGATGTAATGACTACAGAGAATTTAGTAACAGCTGCTCAAGGTACTGACCTAAAAGAAGCAGAGCACATCTTGCAGAACTATAAGATAGAGAAGTTGCCCGTGGTAGATAGTGATAACAAGCTGCTGGGACTTATCACTTTTAAAGATATACAAAAAGTAAAAAACCATCCGCAAGCATGTAAGGACAGCTATGGTAGATTGATGGTAGGTGCTGCAGTAGGTGTAACAGCGGATACTTTGGAACGTGTAACAGCCCTAGTAGAGCAAGACGTAGACGTGGTAGCGATAGACACCGCTCACGGCCATTCCAAAGGTGTGGTAGATGAGTTGAAAAAAGTAAAGGCAAAGTTTCCAGACTTACAAGTCATTGTAGGCAATGTGGCTACTGGAGCGGCAGCAAAGTATTTGGCGGATAACGGTGCTGATGCGGTGAAAGTAGGTGTAGGACCAGGCTCCATATGTACCACTCGTATTATCGCCGGTATAGGTGTACCGCAACTTGGTGCCGTGGTGGAGTGTGCCAAAGCTCTAGAAGGAACAGGTGTCCCTGTTATAGCAGATGGAGGAATACGTTACAGTGGCGACTTGGTAAAAGCAATAGTTGCAGGAGCCGACACCATTATGGCAGGAAGTCTCTTTGCAGGTACAGAGGAAGCTCCTGGTGAGGTCTCTTTCTATGAGGGAAGAAAAGTGAAAAGCTACCGAGGCATGGGTAGTATAGAAGCGATGAAAAAGGGGTCAACTGACCGCTATTTTCAAGATGCAGAGGCAGAGATAGGAAAACTAGTACCTGAGGGTATTGTAGGTACCGTTGCTTATAAAGGCAGTCTGTCGGAAGTAGTTTATCAATACATTGGAGGACTAAGAGCCGGAATGGGTTATACCGGTTCTGCTACTATTGATGATTTGAAAAACGCACAGTTCACACACATTACAGGATCTGGTATACGTGAAAGTCATCCGCATGATGTTACTATCACCAAAGAAGCTCCAAACTATAGTAGATAGTTAGTCATTACTCTCTATCAAAGCGAGTAGACCGTCTGTGTAAGATATCTGTACCAAATCAGAACCTGTAGCTTCGTTGCTTGTGCCGCTCCGTGCACCTATACTTAGCTCCTCGTTATGTAGGTTATACTTTAAGTTCTGAGTCGTAATTCCTTTACACGTATGCAACGGTACGAGTGACAACTGTTGCCCTTTCTCGTATCTTTTTTTATAGGTTTTGGGTAAAACAAAGGTGCGGGTATAATCGTCTATAATCACTATTCGTATGTCGGGATATTTAGCCAAAGTGGCCACATTGTTTAAGGTGTGGTCCAAGCGTTTACCGGCAGCCCATACAACATTGATGTCGGTATAACCTTTTTGCACCAAGTGGTTTAGGGCTTTTTCGAGGTCGGTAGTTTCTTGGTCGTTTAGCTCAATAAATTCTGTATGTAAATCGCGTTCTACCTCTCCCAAACTGTCAAAATCACCAATCACTACATTGGGCACTATTTGTAAGTTTTGGACATGCTTATACGCTCCATCACACACTACAATATAAGGACACCATTCCATGAGCGAGGTCAATATTTGGTAGGAGCACATGGCCCCATTGGCTATAACCAAAGCCGGTTCTTGACCATCTTTTACGTAGTGATGCGAGGACATATTATTGCAATTTGTGAGACAAACTTAGCGAAATCAACGCTTTCATGACTTAATTTGCTGCATGCAACAATTCTATTACCTATCGTTCGTAGGCATATTGCTACTTTCTGCTTGCCGCAAGGAGAATTTTAGTTCGGAAAGCAACTGGGTGGCACCACTACTCGAAACATCACTTACACTAGGTGATTTATTGCCAGATAGTATCACATCACAAAGTCCAAATGGAGAATTAGATGTAGTATTTGAGAGTAGATATGGCGTAAGTAACTTGGACGACATACTGAATATACCAGATAGGGTTGAAAACATTGAAGTGACCTTGGAAAGTTTGATACTAGATGACCGCTCGTTTACGGACACACTTACACTGTTAGAGCTTTATCCGCCGAGTGCATTTTTAAATGGCCAAACCACCGAGTTGCCAGCACAAAACATTACGGCAAATGAAGGTACGGTGCTAGATGTAACAGAGCAATTTTTTACCACAGCCACCTTCATTGAGGGTTTTATTGACATTTCAATAAGCAATGATTTGCCAGTGGAAGCAGAGGTGTTAGAATTTGAATTACGCAATGACGACGATAAGAGTATCATAGTTAGTGGTCAAATAACAGATTTGGCACCTAATACTACGGCAGTAGAAACATATAGCCTAGCCGATAAAACGGTAGACGGAGTGATGGAACTAGTAGTAAAACGTGTTCAGACCAAGGCAAGCAACGGAGATGTATTGGTAGAGGTAGAAAAAGGCATACGAACTACAATATCTGTAAGTGGTCTTAAACCCAAAATTGCTACGGCTGTTTTCCCCGCCCAAAACCTAGTAGACCAAACCAACGAAAATGAATATGATTTTGGCGGAGCAGAGTTAGTAGAAGTTCACATAAAATCAGGCAGTATGCTTGTAAAGGTGGAGTCCACTATAGAGGAGTCCATTATCATAGAACATCGCATACCTAATAGCTATAAGAGTGGACAACCTGGCAGCATAGAGCAGTACTTCACTATACCTCCAGCTCCCAAAGGTGAGACGGTAATGTACGAAGAGCGATTCCCGATAGATGATTTTGTAATCCTCCTATATGGAGAGTCAAGAGATGTTGCTCCTATTCATAATAGAATTTTCAGTGAGCTTATTGCACGTATAGATTACTCAGGAGTAGAACGTACCCTATCACTAGATGATAAGGTGAAAATCGAGTTTGGATTAGTAGATTTAAAACCATTTTTGGTAATTGGTGACCCAGGAGAGCACCAACTCATGGTACAAGATACTGTAGACATCAAGGTGCTCGAAAACTTAGACGGAAGAATAAGTTTAGACGAAGCCACAATGGAGTTAGATTTTTACAACAGTTTTGGCATAGAGACTCAAATAAATAGCGTAAAACTCACTGGAAAAAACAACAGAGAGAACACCAGTGTTACGCTCACCCCACAAAGTAGCTTGAGCAATCTATTGCTAGAGCGTGCAACCAACCCGCCGCTTACCCCTTTTAGAAAAGGGGTTATCTTAGACAAAAACAACTCTAATGTTAAGCTCTTTTTACAAAACTTGCCAGACCAAATAGCCGCAAACATAGATGCGACCGTAAGACCAAACGGAACTCCGTATAGAACAGATTTTGCCTTTGGTGAGAGTGAGTTGGCAGTGGACATGAAACTCAGTGTCCCACTTATCGTAGGGTTCGCAAATTTCGGATTCTCGACCAACGCAGATTTGGATTTAGAAGACATTGCTCAAGCACAAAACATACGAGAGGTTACACTAAAAGCCGAAATAACCAACGACTTCCCTGTTTCCGGAAAGTTAGCCTTAGTGTTTAAAGACAAGGATGGCGACTTCTTATTTGCCCAAAGCAGTACCGATAATATGGCCGCTGCACAAGCCTCTAGTACCAGCTCACATACTGACACACCAGCCCAAAGCACCTTAGAATTGCCATTGAGCCGTGCAGAAACCGAATTGCTCAAACAAGCCAAAGAAGTAGAAATTACAGCAACATTTGACACTGAAGACGCTAAGCGTTATCAAATGTTTAGCGATTACACCATCGACCTAAAACTCATCACCGATTTCATATATGAGAACAATCTTTAAAATAGCGGTATGCGTACTTACTATCTCCGCTTACGGACAGCAGGCAGATAGTTTCAGTTTTGTAGGAAATGCGTTTGACCAGCAGTGGAGTCCCAAAACCATCAAAGTAGAAGGTCAAGGTGTCGGTATGTCCAATGCTATAAATGCGGGGATGTTTAACGACTTTGTTTTTCGAACAGGATTTACTCCAGCATATAAAGACCATTTTGTAAATGGTACGCAAAATAAGGTGAACATCTATTCACTTAACAATGCTGATGCAGAGTACAAGCTAGATAGCAACTGGGGCCTCTATCTCAACTCACAAACCTCAAGTGCCTACACAGGAAACAAGGAAATTAGCGATTTACTGTTTTTTGGTAATGCCCCATTCTTAGATCAATCGGTAAGTACAGAAAACCTCAAATTTATACGATACAGTGGAGTAAGTATAGGTGCTACGCACAAAATAAATGTTTCGGAAAAAGCAGGTGCAAAAGTGCTAATTGGCCTGCGTACGCTGTTTGATTATAGAGCAGTATCTATTGCCGATTTGTCTCTATACACATCGCCAACGGGTGCGTACGTAGATGCAGAAACAAGTGAGCTGCATGCCACCGAAGAATCCATTACCATCCTCAAAGGCATTGGTTTAGACTTAGGGTTTGATGTAAACTATGTACTCGATGCCAAAAACAGTTTGGCAATAAATGTAAGAGACGTGAATCTTACTCGATTACTAAACTACACGAGTCTCCAGTTTGACACGTCACTGCGTTTTACAGGCATAGGTTATGACATTATCGCCGACACCAACTCCTTAGAGAACTTTGTAGATTCGGTATACGTACCCATAGTGCAAAATGCCCGTAAAGAGTCAAAATGGACTTCGCTACCCAGTAGAATTAACCTCAAATGGAACCATAGACTAAGTGAAGACAATGTACTCTCTGTAGGAGTGCAGACGGTAAACTTTGGAAGCTTAGGAGTAATGGGCACCGTAGGGCTTGATCACACGTTTAGCGACCGATTTAGATTGCGATCTACTCTTGGTTATGGTAATTTTAGCGGAGTATTATGGACGGAGGCTGCAGAGTACAGACTCGGAAACTACAATGTATTTGCGGGCATTACAGGTTTACACCTTGCATTAGCTCCCAAAATGGCAGGAAGCTATGGTGTCTCTATTGGAGCGGCTAAACAGTTCTGAAACTGAAGACTTAACTGTTCGCCAAAGGCCAATAATTCTTCTATTTCTGATACACTCATCACGCGGAAGTATCGGAATACGAGCACAGTGTTGTTAGTACTTTCTACGTGATACTTGTCGTTGTTTTTAATGAATTGACGAAGATCTTTGGTAAAGAATTGTTTTATAGCCGTCTTGTCTTTTCCTTTTACAGAAAACTTGGTGTCAAACTCTTTGTCTAGATCAATGTCTTCTTTTATGGCAAAGTCTAGTAAGCGATTAAACAACTGTTCCTTATCCAACTCAAAGTCTGGGATATCTCCATCAAATTGAATAAGAAGCATACTCATGTTATGCACCTCGGCAGCCATGAGTGCCCCTTCATCAAAGGTGATATCTACCAATTCCCAATTTGCTTTGCAAGGCAACACACCCGAAAGTCTGTTTTTGAGGTATTCGATAGGTCGTGTCTCAAAAAAGGTGTTGGTGGTAAGATAGTCGGTGTTCCAATCGAGTTTAGGATCAAATCCCCATCCGTTTTTGAAGGCAAACTCTTTGAGTTCTTGTTGTCGTTTGGAGAGAGGCTTACTCACTGTTTGGGGAAGTGCGTGTATGCCAAATGGGTGTTCGCTCGTGGTAAGGTGCTCATCTAGCCCAATGATATCGTATCGGCCACCGCGATCGGTCTTATAATCCTTACCCCAGTTATTGACAAACTCTAGCATACTAAAGTCTACTAATCGGGTTCTAGCAAAGTCAAATACTACCTTCTCATTATCCGGAAGCTGGGCAAGAACCTTACGTAGTTTTAGGATACTCACAAAGTTGGCGACACCTTTTATTTTGAGGTGAAAGTGGTCCTCTATTTTAGCGAGATTAAAGTATGGTTTTGCGAGGTATTTGAAAAAAAGAGTAGCAGGCAAATGCGAACGTACTAGGTGAATGACTACTGTAAAGAGTATACCTATGAGAATGCCCTTATTAAGGTCGGTAAGCAAGGTAGAGACCAAGGTGACGGTCAGTATCAGAAATTGCTCATAACCCTTCAGAGAGGCGTCTTTAAATACCTTGGGCGAAGCCAACTTATAACCTGTGAAGACTAAGATAGCCATAAGAGCGGCTTTGGGTACCATTTTGATATAGTCGGAAAGCAAGAACACAAAAAGCAATATCAGCACTCCGTGTACGAAGTTGGAAAACTTCGTTTTGGCTCCGTGGTTTATGTTTACTGAGCTGCGAGCTATAACGGCTATTACAGGCAACCCCCCTATAAATCCTGATAGAATGGTGCTAATGCCCATTGCGGTTACATCTCTATTGAGGTTTGTCTTTCGTTTAAGAGGATCTATCTTGTCTATCGCTTTGGCCGAACCGAGGGTTTCGATAGTAGAAACCAAAAATACAGAGAGTACTACAAGCCAAAAACTTACCGTAGACACCTTGCCAAAGTTGGGGAATACAAGTAGGTCATTCACAATATCGTGTGGCAACTCAAAGTTGATTAAATCTTTAGTAGGGTTAAGGCTATGATTACCGCCAAAAAGCGTAATGTGACCATCTAACGAATATTGGAACAACACATAAAGCGGGATAGCAAAAAGCAACAGCCAGATAGGAGCTGGCACATATTTTATAAATCGATTGGTAACCTGAGGATGCACAGCGAGTATAATCAGACTGTTAAAAAAAATAATAGCAATGAGCGGATTCATATTGGCCAAACTAGATGGTATAGCTAGTAATTTTTCAAAATCATTCATCTTGCCTATTTCTACACCCAGACCCGGATGAATTTGACCAGCGAGAATAATAACACCTATTGCAGCCATCATACCTTGCACTACGCTGCTAGGTATAAAGTCAGCAAGACCACCGAGCTTGAAAACGCCAAATAGTGCCTGCAGAATACCGGCACACACAAAAGCAGCCAGCATATATTCCCAGCTACCAAGTGTAGACATTCCAGCAATCACAATGCCGATAAGTGCCGGAGAAGGCCCATTGATAGACACATTGCCACTGCGTATGAACGAGGTAAAAACACCACCTACGATAGCCGCAAAAATCCCTGCGAGTAGAGCCTGGGGAGGTAAGTTCATGGCTAGAGCCACGCCAATAGAAAGCGGCAGAGCTACTAGAGAAACACTGAAACCCGCGAGCACATCGTTTCGCCAGTACTGTTTGATATATTGAGTTGTTGTTTTAATAGAAGTAATATTTTTAGGTTAAAGCGTGCCAATATAGGTGGATTTTTGAGATAGGGGTTTAGGTGATGGTTAGACTTTATAATAATTACACAGTTGAAAACTTAGTGTCTAACTCTAGTAGGAAACGGTTTCGTCTATATCGTTAAGTAAAAAGCGTTCAAGATTAGAAAATAGAACTATGGAAAAAAGAGTAACTACCCGTACAACGGATAATTCTTCATCAGGCTGTTTACCTCACTTTTTACGGCAGCTAAGTTAGCCTCATCTTCGGGATTCATGAGTACGCGGTCTATCAACTCGGCAATGGTTTCCATCTGTGGCTCTTTCAACCCTCGTGTGGTAACGGCAGGTGTGCCTATGCGTATGCCCGATGTTACAAAGGGAGATCGAGTCTCAAAAGGTACTGCATTTTTGTTGATAGTGATATCGGCTTTTACCAAGGCATTTTCAGCTACCTTGCCCGTTAGATTGTCGTCTTTTGGACGCAGGTCTATGAGCATCAAGTGATTGTCGGTACCGCCAGATATTATCTTGTATCCACGAGCTACCATAGCTTGGGCCAGTGCTTGAGCATTTTTCATAACTTGTTGGCAGTAAGACTTATAACTAGGGTCTAATGCCTCACCATAAGCAACAGCTTTAGCAGCAATAACGTGTTCCAGTGGTCCTCCTTGTGTTCCAGGGAATACCGCACCATCTAGTATGGCCGACATTTTTTTGATGTTTCCTTTCGGTGTTTTGAGTCCCCACGGATTATCAAAATTCTTACCCATCATAATCATACCGCCACGTGGTCCTCTTAGGGTTTTGTGGGTGGTAGTAGTTACAATATGGCAATGTGGAAGCGGGTCGTTAAGCAATCCCGCGGCTATCAATCCACTAGGATGAGATATATCGGCAAGTAGTAGTGCACCTACGCTATCTGCTATGGCTCTAAAACGAGCATAATCCCAATCGCGTGAATACGAAGAAGCTCCACAAATAATCAGTTTAGGTTTTACTTCTAGAGCCTTAGCCTCTACCTTGTTCATGTCGATAAGGCCTGTTTCTTCTTCTACTCCATAAAAAGCTGGTTTGTATAATTTGCCAGAGAAGTTTACCGTACTACCGTGCGTGAGATGACCACCGTGAGAAAGGTCAAAACCCAATATTTGATCACCAGCATTGAGCACACCGAGCATAACAGCAGCATTGGCTTGAGCACCACTATGTGGTTGTACGTTTACCCATTCAGCACCAAAGAGTTCTTTGGCTCTATCTATCGCCAGTTGTTCTACTTGGTCTACTACCTCGCAGCCACCGTAGTAGCGTTTGCCCGGTAATCCTTCAGCATACTTGTTGGTAAACACACTTCCCATAGCCTTCATTACATTTTCTGATGTAAAGTTTTCTGAGGCTATCAGCTCTATGCCTTCGTTCTGACGTTTAAATTCGAGGTCTAGTAAATCAAATATTTTATCTCGCATTGCACTTTTTTATTAACGCAAAGAAAAGCGGAATTTGGAGATTATTACGGCAATTAGTCTATGATTTTTTGAGCCAGGAGCGAAAAGCCGATATAGACCCACAAACAGAGAAACGCTCCAAAAAAATGAAGTGAGATAACAAGGGCAGTACATACCACTACCAATAGTATTCTGAGCTTATTGAGCGGCTTGTTTTTAGATCCTATTTTGAGCGAAAAAAACTTAACATTAATAACGAGCAATATACCACCAATGATGCTAAAAAGAAGAACAAACACAGGATGTGTAAGTACGATATTGGCCCACTCAAATTGCTCTGCTGCTCTGGGCAATGCAAAACACGCTAAGGCTAAGGCGGGAGTCGGTAAGCCGGAGAAGTAATCATTGGATTGTTCGGAGATATTAAACTTGGCCAACCTATAGCCAGCAAAGGCCGCAATGAGTAATGGAAATAAAACGATGAAGTCGTTCAAATACACTGCATCAAAAAACGACCCATAGCTTGCTCCGTCAAAATATTCGTTGTTCCAATAGTTATAAAGAACTATTGCAGGTGCTACGCCAAAGCTTACCATATCTGCAAAGCTGTCTAGCTCTTTGCCCATAGGAGAGCTCACGCCAAGAAGCCTGGCGGCGGTACCGTCCAAAAAATCAAAGAGAAGTGCCGCGGCTGCCAACCACAACACGTGGTCAAACTCTAGTCGAAAGGCACTAATAATGATGAGCGTACCACACAGCAGGTTGGATAGTGTGAGTAGGTTAGGTATTTGGTTTTTTATGCTTTGCATTGTTTTTTTCACTTTAATATTAGTTGGTTGGCGGCTCCTTGTCAGTTCGAGTGCTCTTCGATAGCTGGATGTATCGAAAAGTGAACAAGGAGTAAATCATTACTTTCCTTAATTTCTTAATGGTTCAAATTGGACTGGTTGTTTTTCTGTTTTTATCATTATGGTATTAAGTTTTTAAGCTATTCATCGACAGACTCTGCTTCCGCAGTTCTTACTTTTCTTACTTCCTTAATGGTTAAATTCTAAGCAAATATGCCGCAAAAAATTACTTTCGTACTATGACTAAGGAGTGGTTAGAGAATGTACCTACATTTTTCGACGGGTATCTAAGGTTGGCAACAGAAGACCATGTTTTGGAAGGACTACAAAATTCGAAAGCTGAATTTTTGAATTGGGCAAAAGAAGTGCCTGAGGAAAAAGGTTTATATGCTTATGACGAGGACAAATGGACGGTAAATGATATACTGCAACACATCATAGACAGTGAGCGTATTTTTCAGTATAGAGCACTGTGTATATCCAGAGGTGAAATGAACGAAATGCCCGGTTTTGATCATAACTCGTATGTGAAAAATGCTAAGGCAAATAATCGTACGCTTATCGACCTTGTTTCGGAATTTGGGAGATTACGAGACTCCACTATCGATATGTTTGCGAGCATCCACGAATCTAATGTAAAGTATAAGGGAATGGCCAATGGGCTCGTAGTGCAGCCCTTGTTATACGGTTATGTATTAAGCGGTCACCTGAGGCATCACTTACAGGTACTGCAGGAGCGTTATTAGTAACTAAAGTTGTCTTTTGATGGCCGGTATTATTTTACGACACCGCCCATTTGTTCATATACACGTTCGCGTACTTGCCGTCGGGTCATGTCTTTTTCTTCTGCTATACGTTCTTGGTTATTTTTACCGTGTACTACAATTACCTCACCATTTTTCATTTGCTCATAGCCATAAGCAGCCACCTCTTTACTTGTAGGAAAAGGACTATCCTCAGCCAGTGGGCCAAATCCCGCCATTTCTCCAAACTCACTTTGTGTAGCACCTGGGCAAAGTATACTTATCACTACGCCATAGGGCTTGAGTTCTTCGGCTATAGCTTCAGAAAAAGCCAACACATAATGTTTCGTAGCAAAGTACACACTCATCATAGGCCCAGGTCTGAAGGCTGCATCAGATGCCACATTCAGAATGGTACCACTGCCTTTTTCCTTCATTACCGCACCAAATAGGCGAGTAAGCTTCGTAAGAGTGAGTACGTTTAGGTTTATCATAGCATGTTGTTTATCCATATCACTATGTACAAACTCACCTACATCACCAAAACCAGCATTATTTACCAGATAATGGATATCTATCTTTTTGTCTTGTACGGTCTGAAAAAGCACCTCTGCTGCCGATGGCTCACTTAGGTCTTGTAGTATTACGGTTACGGAGATACCGTGTGATGTTTCCAGTTCTTGAGCCAGTTTCGTCAGTCTCTCTTCTCTACGGGCTACGAGTACGAGGTCTATCTTGTCTTGTGCAAATTCTCTTGCGAGTTCTAATCCTATTCCGGCAGATGCCCCTGTGATAAGTGCTGTCATTATGGTAGTTTGTTTAGTTGGTAATTTGTGTGTTGGGATAAGGAGTCACTAATCTAGAATCATCAAGGTGCCCAAAATTTACGTATGTCATCTATACCCAGTTGTTTTCTGCGGTCTTGGTATTCTTGAAAAGTATCTTTAAAACATTGATTCACCACGTCATCTTCTAACAAGTGGCTAATTATGACGATTCGCTCTTGGAGAATAGTGTCCATGTTTTCTGCAAAGTATTCTTGCCAATGCGAGTAGGCTAATTCTTCTATCTCTTGAGCAGGAGTTCCGGTGAGGTTGAGCTTAGATATAGCCTCTTCTCTATTAGCATCTGATATCTCTGGTGACTCGATGTATGCGATTAGCTTTTTTATGGCTTCCATATAGTAAGTTGTATTTGACGAGAGACGAATATACGGTTTTATGTTGTGAAGGAAGGGTGTGCGTTAAGCTGCTACCTTATTTTAGTGACATCAAATCAAGTATTGTTTTTTCGACCTCGGAATAAGGCAAATTTTTGGAATGTACCCACCGGTATCTCGACCTCGTAAATAGTCCGAATACATATTGATAAGAATCTTTTATTCGCTTATATTCTTTTACAATTTTATGGCTCTTTTTATTGTTTTGTTGAACAACAGCACTTTCAAAATCATAATAGCCAATATCGGATATGGTTTCCATATCTAAAAAGTCAGTATTTGAATTTGCTTTAAACTTTACGGTACACAAATTATGGGTAATAGTGTCGTGTTGGACAAGTTCATAGTTGCAGTTTGTACGTGTAAAAATTCTTTTGCCGATGCTTGCTATTTGCACCTTGCTTACTATGGTACCGTCGCTTGCATAGCGGCTGCTTTCCCAATTGTTTTTATATGCTTTAAGTATGCCGTTTTCATAGTAGTCCTTAGTGCACAAACCGCCTAGTTTTGTGATATAGCTTTCGGTCATTATATAACCTGACGAATAATTACGTTTTTCAGAACGTCCTTGTGAGCCATTGAAGGACCATTTTAATGACCCATTCTCATAAAATTCTTGTGCTAAGTTTTGATTATTCTCACCATACGACCAGGAGTGTATACTTCCAGTATAAAAGTATGTAAATACGGTATCTACGGGCTGACCATCTATAAATACACCGCTCATTCGAGGTCGTTTGTCGCAATAATAATCTGTAATTTCACCGTGTGCTTTTTCTTCGCACATAGCATACCAGCTCATTGGCGGATTAGAGATGAGGCGTTGTAACGTAAGCTGAGGTAAGAAGAGGGTATCGCGTATGGTGTCATTCACGGTTTTTTTTGTGAATGGCAATTGACTAAGGTGGTCGTAATAGTATAAAGGAGCTTGTTCAGGCTGAATTAATAAACATATCATATTGTCTTGGAATATATGGAGACTAGAGTCAGATTTGACCAAAGCTAAATTTGTATAAATGGTGTCATTGCATTGGTCTACGATTGTAGATTGCAAGATAATTTGACTTACTGATGAGAGCGAAAAACCCAGACTGAACCACAGAAATAATAACGTGTAACGATAGTGAACTTTCATTTACACAAATATAAATGTGATAATCGGAGCATAGTGATGCTGTTTTATTTGTGTGTTGTATTGATTTACAAAAAAGTACGGCCCGTTATTTTTTCTATTCGAGGATTTATGTTGAAACACTTTGTAACACTTAGGGGGCAAATCGGGATATGTGAGTCAGTATCATAAGTGTTTTAGCTGTGAAAATTCGCCCGTTTTGCTCCAAATGGTTGGGTGAATTTCCTTACCTCTTGGCGTAAAGTCGATTAAAAATCCGCACCCTATTTCTATCATAACCCAATAGTGAGCCATATACAAGAAACGGTATGGTCAAAATTCCGTACCATACTACCGTAACGCCTTCAGTGAACAACATCCACAGCAATGCACCAACAGCTATTAACAAAGTTACCAAGAAGCTTATGAGTGCAAACATTTTGATGAAACTTGACTCTCGTGCTTTGAAATCGTCAATATGAGTCGTGTTTTGGGTATTACACGAGAAACATTTTAGGGTAATGGTTTCCCCTTTTCGCATGGCGTGTTCCCCGCGGGTATCGCAAGTTGTCTTAGCCTGTAACTCCTCGCTACAGGTTTGGCATGGGCTGTATATGTTCATTTTGAATTTCTAAGGAGCGAATTTTTGATACGTAAGCTTCTTGCCGAAAGAGGCACCTCACTCTCGATGAATAATGGATCTTTTTTTAGATACTCCACTTGTCTTACATCCAGAATATTATAGGTAGCATTACCGAAATTGTCTTCATCCTCCTCTACTTCTAGGCTATCCTGAAGGCTAATGTACCTGATGTTTTCTACAGTAAACAAGCGATTTGTAGCTCTCTTATTTTTAAATGCCTCAACAGTTTTAGAATCAATTTGGCCGTATACAAACTCGTCGGTTACTTTCTTATTGTCGATAGCAAGTTCTATATACACCCAAGTTTTGACAGAATCAGAAGGCATGCAAGCAGCCAAGCAAAACACACCAATGAATAAATAAATTATCCCTCTCATATCATACAAGACTACACAAACCGACTATCCGTCTCCATTACCGTACCACATGCATCGCACGTACGCAGCTCCTCACTGGCATAAAATTCTCTGAAGCGGGGAATAAAATCTTTTTCGATATCGGTAAGTGGGAATTTGTACTCGTGTAGCTTATGGTTGCAGTTATCACAAAACCACATTAAACCATCCTGCTCACCGTGGGTGCGTTTGCACTCTATCACCAGACCTATACTACCCTCGCTACGCATAGGCGAGTGCGGAACATTGGCAGGCAACAAGAACATTTCGCCAGCAGATATGGGAATATCTACTGCCTTACCGTCTTCTTGTATGCGTACATTTATATCACCCTCTAGCTGGTAAAAAAGCTCCTCGGTTTCGTTGTAGTGATAGTCCTTGCGAGCATTGGGGCCGGCTACTATCATTACGATGTAGTCACCTGCATCTTTGTAGAGGTTTCGGTTGCCTACGGGTGGTTTGAGCTCATCGCGATGCTCGTCTATCCATTTTTGAAGGTTAAAAGGTCGTCTTACTGCCATAATAGTATTGATAAAGGACGAAGTTAATCATTCCAAACCACATCTTTATATCCAAAGATTTGTAGTACGTTTGCAAAAGCACTTTTTAATAAAAAAAAACTATGTTATTGTTTTTAAATATGGGCGGAATGGAATGGGTTATCATTGTGTTTGCCATACTATTACTTTTTGGAGGCCGCAAAATTCCTGAGTTGATGAAAGGACTTGGTTCGGGTATTCGTGAGTTTAACAAAGCTAAAAACGAAGTAAGCGAGCAACTCAAAGAAGGTATGAACGAAACTCCGAAAAAGGAGAAGGTGGAAGAGAAGTAACGTGAATGAACACCAAAAAATACACGTCTTTACAAAACATTCAGTCTGATATACGCGAGGGCAAAACATCCTGCGTACTCCTAGCAGACTATTACATATCTCAAAACAAAAAACACGCTCATCTAAATGCAATGCTTGAGGTGTTTGAGGAGGAGGTGCGTGCCAAAGCCGCAGAAGTAGATGATAAAATAAAGGCAGGAACTGCTGGTCGTCTTGCGGGAATGTTTCTCGCTATTAAGGATAACATTTGCTACAAAGGACACACGGCTTCTGGGGCTTCCAAAATTTTAGAAAATTATGAAGCGGTTTATACCGCTACGGCATTGCAACGCTTGCTCAATGAAGACGTAATCATTATAGGGCGTTGTAATTGCGATGAGTTTGCAATGGGAGCGAGTAACGAAAACTCGGCTTACGGAGCGGTAAAAAACGCTGCCGACAACACCAAAGTATCGGGAGGTAGCTCGGGTGGTAGTGCCGTTGCCGTACAGGCAGACTTGTGCTTAGCCTCATTGGGTTCAGATACGGGAGGCTCTATACGGCAACCAGCTAGTTTCACAGGTACTCTCGGACTAAAACCAACATACGGCAGAATATCACGCAGCGGATTGTTTTCGTATGCGTCTAGTTTTGACCAAATAGGGCCCATTACTTCGAGCGACACCGATGCAGGATTACTCCTAGAAATTATGGCGGGAGTAGATGACCAGGATGCGACTTCATCAAGTGCAGAGGTGACTACCTACACGCCCAATGCAAGCAAAAAATACAAAATAGCCTATAGCAAAGAGGCAATGGAAAGCGAAGGACTAGAGCCGGCAGTGAAAGCCGCTTACCAAGATATAATTGCCAAACTAAAAACAGACGGACATACTGTAGAGGAGTATAGTTATCCTTACTTGGATTATATGGTACCATGTTACTACGTACTTACCACTGCTGAGGCAAGTAGTAACCTGTCTCGCTATAGTGGAATGCTATATGGTCGACGTAGTGAGCAGGCTCACGACATCAATTCTACCTTCAAAAAATCGCGAAGTGAAGGTTTCGGTACGGAGGTGAAGCGTAGAATTATGACGGGTACTTTTGTACTAAGTGCAGATGAGTACGATGCCTATTATGCCAAAGCACAAAAAGTAAGACGTATCATTAAAGAGGAGAGCGAAAAAATACTCGAATCCTATGATTTATTCCTTTGTCCTACTGCTCCATCTACCGCTTTTGATATCGGTGGTAAACAATCACAAGATCCTATTCAAATGTACTTAGCAGACATATTCACGGTACAAGCTCCACTATCTGGTTTACCTGCTATTTCGGTACCTACGCTAGAGTCTAACGGAATGAGCATAGGAATGCAGTTTATGACAAAAGCATTTGCTGAAAATGAGTTGCTTAACATATCAAACAGGGTAACTACTTATTACACAGGCTAATACAAGATGCTACGATTAATAGAAACAACATAATTAGCCAGGGTGAAACTGGATCGCAATAAATACCTTGAAAGCAGAAGCGTAAAACCATGGAGGGTGCTTATGGCTCTCGTTGTTGTAAATGTATTGCTCGGTATTATCGTTCTTTTCTTTCCCCAAGGAGAGATTGCTCTTTTTAATGAGAAGCAAATCAAATTTGTGTCTTACGATGAGCTTATGGGTCATAAAGACTCCGTCACATTAGTAAATATAGACAGTGTGTTACAAAATGTAGTCCTTACCACAGACGATGACACAGCTGTTCAAATAACTCAATCACCAATCAAGGATACTGCAGTAACCAAAGTAGACAACACTCAAAAAACAGATACCACACAGCAAAAGTTGGTGTCAGACTCCACACAAAAGCCAACGCCGTTTGTCGCTTCAGGAACAGCTCTTATTTTACCCCCCAACAATCCAGATGCTCTAAAATCACTAAAAAATGGGCTGCTTAACGAAAGTAAGAACAAAGTGGTACGCATTCTTCATTACGGTGATTCACAGCTAGAAGGCGACAGAGTGACCAACTACCTTCGTAACAAGATGCAACTGGCATACGGTGGTTATGGTCCAGGTATTTTATTACTAAAAGAACCTGCCGCAACTGCACGAGGTAATTATTTGGTTTCTCAAAGCTCAAACATCATCAAAAAGGCCATTTATGTAAGAAAGAGTCCTATGGAAGATAAGCGATACGGCTTGGCTGGTGCCGCATTTACTATGACAGGAACTACGAGTGAGTTTGCCGGATGGGAATTGAGTAATGATTCTTTAGCCACACGTGTAGCTAAGTTTAGCGAAGGAGCTCATACTCCGGCATTCATTTGTATTGCCAAAAGAAATGGTGGGTATTATCGCACCAAGATTTACAATAAAGCAACCCTGTTATATAGTGCTCAAAGCCCTTTTGAATTAACCGTGGATAGAGATACAGCTACAGACCAATATGTAGTGCCGGCCAGTACATTTTCTTCTAAACACACATGGAACGTAAGTGGTCAAAAGAAACTCAAACTGAATTTCAGTAATGGCAATTATCCTGTAATATATGGCGTAGCCTTAGATGGATACAAAGGAGTAGCCGTAGACAATTTTGCTATGCGAGGAAGTTCGGGTGGCGGATTCAGCTCTATGGATAGAGCACTCTACAAGCAACAACTCAATGAGATGAATGTGTGTGCAGTTATCTTACAATACGGTATAAATGTGGTCCCCAATGTGAGGGCAGATTACGGTTATTACAAAAATTTACTCGCTAACCAGCTCAGAAGTATAAAAGCCGCCAAACCAGGAATATCTATCATCGTAATAGGGCCAAGTGATATGAGTAAAAACCAAGCAGGAGAAATGGTAACGTATGAAAATTTACCTTTGATACGTGATGCTATGAAAGAGGCTGCCATGGAAACAGGATGCTGCTTTTGGGACTTGTACCAAGCCATGGGTGGCAAAAACAGTATGCCAGCCTGGGTAAATAAAGGATTGGGGCAGAAGGACTATACACACTTTACCTATAAAGGAGCTCGCTACGTAGGCGAACTCTTGTATAACGCCATACAAGAGCAAGTAGCAACAAACTAATGGAACTTACACCAGACTATTATATGAAACAAGCTCTGCGACAAGCAGAGAATGCCTTTGCAGAAGACGAAGTACCCATAGGAGCAATCGTAGTGGCCAATAACCAAATCATAGGCAAGGGATACAACCAGGTAGAACGCCTAAATGACCCTACAGCTCATGCGGAGATGCTTGCCATTACTGCTGCTAGCGGAGCATTAGATTCTAAATTTCTGAATGAATGTGAATTATACGTTACTGTAGAACCATGTGTGATGTGCTATGGGGCGATAAAAAATGCACGTATTAAGAAAATACACATAGGCTGTATGGAGCCCAAACATGGGTTTACCAACTTTGTGCAAGACAGGACTAAAATAGTGGTGAATAAAGGCGTGCTGCAAGAGGACTGTGCCTTGCTTATGACTACTTTCTTTGAGGGTAAGCGAAGCTAAAGATTTTAGCGAAAACTGCCTTCCAAAACCCTTTAAAACAAAAATGCTACCACTGCCTCATAAAACTCAGTGGGTTTTTCGGCATGTACCCAGTGGCCGGCGTCTTCTATTCCTACGAATTCGGCATCAGTAAAGGTCTCTTCTATGTCTACCATATCTTTCTCGGTGATGTAGCCTGATTTTTTACCATATAGAAATAACGTTGTGGTACTTATAATCCACTGAAAATGAAGCACATCTATCATATCGGGATAAAAGGCTTCAATGGCGGACACATTGATTTTAAGCTGATATCCTTGATCTGCTTTCTCTAGGTTTTTGAGCAGAAACTGACGCACGCCGATATTACTTTCTATCTGGGCCAATGCCGTGTCTGCATCTTTGCGTGATTCACACGCTGCAAAGTCTACGGTTTTAAATGCCTCAAAATACGCTGTATGTCCGGGTTGATATTTTTTGGGTGCGATATCTACGACTATGAGTTTTTGCAATCTATCGGGATGTAAGTCGGCAAATTTCATCACCGTTTTACCTCCCATGGAGTGTCCTATTATACTTGCTTTTTCTATCTTCAGCTCGTCCATTAGGAGGGCTAAGTCGTTGGCCATAAGCTCAAAACTCATTTCAGAAGAATGAGGACTTTGACCGTGGTTACGCTGGTCTACGGTCACTACATTAATATGTGCCGATAGTTTTCTGGCCATATTGTGCCAATTGTCGAGCATACCAAATAGCCCGTGTAGAATGAACAAATAGTCGTTAGAGGCCTCGTTGGGATATACCTTGTGAAAAAGTGTCATAATGTAACTGCGAAGTTCCTTTTTTTAGGGGCATAAAAAAAACCATTCTACCGTGGCAGAATGGTTTTTATAAATTGTTTAGCTAAGATTTAACCCAATATATCTTCTACCGGAGTATAGTCTAAGTCAAATGCTTCGGACACTCCTTTGTAGCATACTTTTCCGTTTGCCACATTCAGTCCTAGTTTTAACTCACGGCTCTCGTTGCAGGCTTGTCTCCAGCCTTTGTTGGCTAGTTGTATAGCATACGGAAGAGTGGCATTGGTAAGAGCTACTGTAGATGTATACGGTACGGCACCCGGCATATTGGCTACGCAGTAGTGTACAATGTCGTCTATGATATAGGTTGGATCCTCGTGTGTAGTCGGTTTACAGGTTTCTATACATCCACCTTGGTCTACGGCCACATCTACCACTACAGTACCTGGCGACATATCTTTGAGCATATCTCGCGTTATCAAGTTAGGAGCCTTAGCACCTGGTATGAGCACCGCACCTACTATGAGGTCCATATGAGGTATCAGGTCACGTATATTCATTTCACTGCTAAAACGCGTCACCACGTTAGCAGGCATCACATCATTAAGATAGCGTAAGCGAGCAAGACTTACATCTAGTATGGTCACCTGAGCACCCAGTCCTGCGGCCATTTTAGCGGCTTGTGTACCTACTACACCGCCACCTATTACCAGCACCTTACCTGGAGGCACACCCGGCACACCACCTAGCAATACTCCTTTTCCTTTTATAGGTTTTTCTAGGTACTTGGCACCTTGCTGTATGGCCATTCTACCTGCTACCTCACTCATTGGTATAAGTAATGGTAAACTTCGGTCTGCTGATTCTACCGTTTCGTAGGCGAGACATACCGCACCACTTTCTATCATAGCATCGGTAAGCGGCCTATGGCTCGCAAAGTGAAAGTAGGTAAACACCAATTGGTCTTTTTTGATAAGTTTATACTCCGACTCAATAGGCTCTTTCACCTTCATTATCATTTCGGCTGTGGCATATACTTCTTCTATGGTATCCAGTATCTGTGCACCAGCGTCTATGTACATCTGGTCATTAAAACCACTGCCTACACCACCGTTTTTTTGAACGTATACGGTATGTCCACGTTTGGTAAGCTCTAGAGCTCCACCTGGTGTAAGAGCAATTCTGTTTTCGTTATTCTTAATTTCTGAAGGTACACCTATTATCATGACAAGGATTATTTATAATGTAAGGCAAAAGTAGGTTTTTTAGTAAACGGAACAGCCACTTTGTAGGAGGTGGAAAGTTTCTAAATATGGAGAGTAAGTACTTAGGCTATCTTTTGAATTAAAATAATAATGGGAAGACATAGTTGTGCGACCCTCTTCATTGATTTTAGATTTCTGATCCTCACCTCACACTCACCACCTCAGCTCGGTATACTCCAAGGTCGGTGCGTATTACAATCCAGTAGACACCATTAGTCGCATTCCATTGTAAAGAGGCCTGTGAGTCATTTATCTGTTGGGTGTTTTTTACCAATTGGCCGTTGGCATTGTATAGTTGGATGCTCTTAATACTACCTAAGCCGTTAGCATCTATGGTTACACTACCTGCTGTAGGGTTGGGGTATAGTTTGAAAAGTTCAGGATGAAGGGTTTCCTGAGATAATGTGATAGCCAAAATCTCAGAAGTATCAGATTCACAACCGTCTTCATCTACCGTAAGGGCGGTGTACCTGCCTTTGGAAGATGTGAGCAAGTAGTTGTCTACCTTGCCAACCTGTATAGTATTGTTTTTGAACCACTTATGTTTCCCTGTAGCATCAGAGAGGATTCTGCCAGACTCAATAGATAAGCGTGGTACGATGGGATTGTTGAGCAGCTGTACGATTACCGTATCAGTCCTAGTACAACCATTATCATTATTTACCTGCACATAGTACGTTCCACTGTTGGGGGCAACTAGGATTGCGTCTGAAGAACCGTTGTTCCAAGTGTAGTTATCATATACACCGGCATAAAGTTGGATTTCATCAGCACACTGAGTGGTGTCTAGGGTGAGCGTCCTTCTCGAAAAATTCAACAATGTGACTTGAGCAGTATCTCGTGTTATGCATCCTAAATCATTTTTAAGGTATACACTGTATTCCCCATTTTGCGAAACATCGATCTTCGAGTTAGTAGAGCCATTGTTCCATACCGTTTCTGCGTGATCTCCAGCATCTAACATATATATAGATCCACAATAAGTAGTGTCTACCAATCCTGCATAGGGGGCTGGCAAAAGTTCAAATTGAGCCTTATCATAATAAGTACAGCCGTTTTCATCGGTATAATCTACACGCAGCTCACCACCATTGGTAACGACGTAGTTAGAATCGCCTCCTTCTTTATTCCAGCTGAAATCGTGAAACGGACCTGCTATATGAACGTTTAAATTATCTCCTTCACAAAAAGTGTCATTCGCCATGGGAGCAGCTTTTAAATATTGATTGACTATAACAGCGGTGTCTCTTATCAAGCATCTAGTGGCATCACTCATACTTACATATACCACAAGAGTATCGTTGGGCTCAGAAAGTGATAATGCAAATGTGTTAGAAGTATTAACGGTACTATCTGAGGCATGGGTAGACCATGAATAGGTGGGAGTTCCTATTGCGTTGGTCACGAGTGGAGTAAGTGATAAGGTATCATTGAGACAAACCAGCGTGTCACGTACCCCTATGCGGGCTGTGAAAAGCCTAGTGAAATCTAGCGTATCGGTATACACTTTGGAGTAGGTGTTGGAATCGTTGCTAAATGTAGCTTTCATCACATATATACCGGGCTGTTGTATATGAACTTGGGCAACGTTAGAGGTAGATTGATAGCTGATTTGGCCATAAGCAGTAGGTGCCAAATTGCCATTTGTATCTAGTAATTCAAAATTGTACACTGGGCTTCCAGCTAAGCAAGCTACGTCGGAGTTTAAGCTGTATTGTACTCTGCCACAAGCAAGATTAGTCTTTTGAAGGTTTGTTACTACTTGATCGCGTACTATAATATTTACCCGTTGGGTAATCTTGCCCTGCAACGGACAGTTATTGTCTTTTGCTGTAATCACAAAGGAATACGGGGTGTTTAGTTTTACGGAAGAATCTGGTTTCCAGCGAAATACAGCTGATTCGTACAAAACAGTATCCGAAACCACAGAAAATTGGCCCCCACGAATGGCGTTGTCCCAAGTGAGCCGTACACTGTCAGGACGTATGCTATACGTAGGAGGGTAGGTACTTTTTTCTCCACTGGTATAATTTAATGCTATGGAATCGCCCAAGCATACAGAGACTTCAGTAGGTCCGGATATGGTAGGCAGGTTATTAGTGCCATTACTCGTTACGGCGTATTGCATCACTCGTTGCGATGTGCCTACTACCCGTGGCACCCCAGAGCTATCTGGTCGCCATTCTTTCACCATAATTGTAATGAGGGTGCTTTCTGTACAACTCGTAGGTGTAAATGTAAGATCTCCGTTAGAAGGATTTAGGTAAATGCCTACAGGTGGGTCAGCGTAGGAGTTGTTATAGGGAAAAGAAAGTCCTGAAGGATAGTAAGTAGCGAGTGGGTTAAAGTAAGTGCCTTGTGTATATGTTATATAATTGGAATAATTGTTTTGGGCTCGTCCCCATTCAAAAGAAAGCGAATCTCCGTCATCATCCACCGCACCCATTCGCAGGAGTTCAGGTCTACTACATACTAAAATAGGCTCAGGATCAATGGTAAATCGAGGGTTTGAATTGTGTACGACGGTGTCCAAATTGAGTTCTAATTTGGCTTCATGTAGAGCAATAGGTGTATTGGAGGTTATCATCTGGCCAATTAAGGTTTGGACCGTAATTGTGCCACAGCTTTTTAGGGACGCGAATGGTGCATTATCAAAATTAACGTTATAATAGTACACTGATTTTAAGAAACCTTGGGTTGTGCCGCCATTGCATTTTGTTTGTACCGAAGGGCAAAAAACATTTAGTTCTGTGTGCACAGTGGAGTCCACCGTGGTAACAGATATTACACCTCCATTGCATGCTAATTCTAACGCCGATGGACCTGAAGCAGATAATCTGCAATCTCTATATCGCGTCAATGTAATTTGATAGCTATTATCTTGCACGTGGCGATATGCTAATTCGTATCCAACATCGTGCGTGGCGTAAGACTGTACATTTAGCAGGAGAAAAATAACAACAATAGTTTTTCTAACGTATGCATTTGATATAAGTGTTCCCATTTCTAAAGACAGACCAGCCAGATGTGATAAACGTTGCAGCATTGTTCTAGTAAAATATCACTTCACCACATCCCTCGCTACCTCCTCTGGTAATTTACCAGCGGAGAGTCCTTGAGCAATAGCATCTTCATAATGTTCTAGCTTGGCGAGGAGCAGATCCTGTACACTTTTGCGGGCCCAATAGTGCATTTGCCCCTTACGGTGTGCAGTTTTCCATTGGTTTTGGGTTATGCATTTCTCATAGTCAAAGGCCTTCTCCCAAAACACGTCTATTCCCTTATTTTCAGTAGCCGATGCGGTAATCACCTTGGGTATCCATCCACTATTTGAGTCTGAGCTGAATACTTCCACTCCGCTCAGCACAGGCTTAGTAGATGTAGGCAATAGGTGAAGGGCCATACTGTATTCCTTTGCAGTGAGTTTGGCTTGTCGTTCCGCATCTCCATCTGCCTTATTTACCACGATGATGTCTGCCATTTCCATAATCCCACGTTTTATGCCTTGCAGCTCATCACCGCCGCCAGGATTGAGTATGAGGGTAAAGAGGTCGGTAAGTTGAGCTACTTCGGTTTCACCTTGGCCTACGCCTACACTCTCTATGAGTATGGTATTATAACCAGCAGCCTCGCACAGGAGCATAGCTAGTCGTGTGTTTTTGGCTAAGCCACCCAGTTGAGTGCCGCTAGATGAAGGACGTATGTACGCTCGTGGATGAGCACTGAGTTGGTTCATCCGTGTTTTGTCACCGAGGATACTTCCGTGTGTTTTACCACTGCTAGGGTCTATGCTAAGCACGGCTATTTTTCGGTCAGGGTCTTGTAGTAAGTGCGTGCCTATGGCTTCTATAAAAGTACTTTTTCCGGCACCGGGTGTTCCAGTTATGCCTATGCGATAGGTGTTGTCCTGTGGTCCAAAGTGTGATATGACCTCAAGTGCTAGATTGCGTTTGTCGGCTAAGGTGCTCTCTGCCAAAGTGATAGCCTTGCTCAGTGTGCGTGAGTCTCCTGCTTGTATTCCTGCTATGAGTTGATCTTTGGTCATTCGTTTTTCCAGTTTTTGGGATGGGAAGCGGCATGTATTACGGCGTGAACATTCACTAATCCATTTTCAAAGGTGTAATGTACGATACAAGGAAATGTTTTTAAATAGCTAGTACGAACATCTTCGTATCGTTTTAGAAAGGATTTAGGAGCTTGTCTTAAAAAACTAAGTCCTTGTTCTAATTTATTTGTAAAGTAAAGACCGAGTCCGTTTTGTTGACTTTCGTACCAAAAGGTGGCTTCACGAATTTGTTTTTCGGCCAAAGGTTGAACTTTTATGGGGAACACTACAAATCTTTTCTAATCTCCTGAAGAACTTGTGCAAGTGACTTACCGCTATCTGGATTCTCCCCATAATCAGCAATACTTTTACGCACTATCTCTTTATGCCATTCGGGTATTTCGTAATCTTGGTTTGTAGTATTATTATACGCAGTGATTGGTTCATTTGCAGCTGTTTCAAAAGCTTTGGAACCATTATAACCTTCCTCCATGGTCACAAAATCAAGTGTTTTTAAGTATGCAACCAGCTCAGCCGCCTGCGGGTGGTCTATATCTATTTTCATTCGCATACGATACAAATTTAGTTGAAGTTAGCTTACGAGTCAAGCCACTACTATTCTTGGTAGTACATACGGTTTACGCGTTCGCTTACGTTGGTCAGTATCTCATAAGGGATAGTGTCCAGTTGACGGGCAAGTTCAGATACGTGAGGATTTGTACCAAATATAATGACCTCGTCTCCTTCCGCACAGGGTATATCCGTGACATCGCACATGGTCATATCCATACATACATTGCCTACTACGGAAGCAAATTTTTCGTTAATCAAAAAAGCACCTTTACCTTGACTAAACCTACGCGAATAACCGTCGGCATATCCCACAGCTATTACCGCTATTTTTCGCTCCTTGGTGGATTTGCTCCATTGTCCGTAGCCGACACCAGCACCTGCGGGCACACTTTTTATCTGTGAGATGTATGACTTAAATGTACTTACAGGGAGTAGAGGAGTATCTTGATGTACAGATGATATTCCATACAATCCAATGCCCATTCGTACCATATCAAACCGGGCGTGTGGCAATCGCTCTATGGCGGCAGTATTGGCGATATGTTTAATCACGCTTATGCCTAATTGCCTTTCAATATTATTGCTAATATGTTCAAAATCAGACAATTGTTTTTCTGTAAAATCATCCTGTTGCGGATCATCTGCCACTGCGAGGTGACTGAAGATTGAGGCAATTTGCAAGGACGTATCTGTTTTTAGTTTGTCGATTAATAGAGACACATCATTGCGTTGGAAACCCAGTCTTCGCATTCCTGTATCTATCTCTAGATGTATTTTTATGGGACGTCGGGTTACTTTAGCTAAACTGGTAAAGGAATAAATAACCGGTTGTATGTCTTGCTCTACGTAAGGTGTAAGATCTGTAAGATCGGGATTTAGCACCATTATAGGTGTGTTTATTCCCGCAGCTCTCAGTTGAGTGGCCTCATCTGTATAGGCCACACCTAGGTAGTCTATGTTGTTCTTTTCTAGAAGTTTAGCAATCTGGTAATCGCCACTACCGTATGCGAGAGCTTTTACCATTGCCATCACTTTGGTTTGCGTACCTACACGCGCTTTAATGGCATTAAGGTTGTGCTGCATGTTACTTAGATTAATTTCTAAGCAGGTTTGATGCGTGCGTTTTCTGAGGCGTTCTCCTATTTGTTCAAATTGGAATATACGAGCTCCTTTTAGCAATATGCATTCATCTTTGAATTCATAAATGGCATGCCGTTTTAAGAATGCGGCTGTGTCTGGGTAAAAATGTGCGTGAAGGTCGAAAAGATGGTGTGAATTAGATATTTCGGGACCTATGCCAATCAGCTTATGCACGCCGTGTTTGTGAAGGGCTTTATTTACCTTCTTATATAATGACTCCGTGTCCAGACTACTTTCCAGTATATCGGAGAGTATCACTGTTATATTCTCGTGTGTATTCTGTTGTTTCAAAAAATCAAAAGCGATATCTAACGATTGAAAGTCTGAATTGTAAAAATCGAAAATGAGCGTGTTGCCTTGTATGCCTTCTATTTGTTGCAGACGCATATCGATAGATGGAAGGTTGTTAATTTTGGTTAGTAAGACTTCTATATCGCCACCCAATACCAATGCTGCGGAAAGTGATGTAAATGCATTTTCAACGCTTGCTTTATCGCTATTAGCCAACCGAATATTATAGCTATTCCCCTGATAAGTAACAATATAGTCGCCCGACAGGTCGGAAATCACGTGCACATTACAGCTTACATCGCTTCCCCAAGTGAACATAGGTTTGTTTAATTGTTTTATGGCGTCATACACATTTCTTTGGTGGGTAGAACATACGATGGCTTCACAAGAGCTGAACAATTTGAGCTTTTCATCAAGCTTTTGTTCGATGCTCTCAAAATTAGCAGCGTGTGAATCTCCGAGGTGGGTAAAAACACCTATCGTAGGTTGTATCATCTCACGCAAGTGGTCCATTTCGGATGGTTCAGAGATACCTGCTTCAAAAATGCCTATGGTGTGACTGCTGTTTAATTGCCATAAGGAAAGTGGAACGCCTATTTGTGAGTTGTAACTCTTCGGGCTTTTGCATACGATCTCACTATCATTGAGCAGTGTGCTAAGCCATTCCTTTACAATGGTTTTGCCGTTACTTCCTGTTATGGCTACTACGGGAATAGTGTGCTGAGTACGATGGTATTGTGCTAAGTATTGCAATGCCTTGAGCGTATCATCTACCAAAATGTAATCACATTCAACCTTGGGCACTTCAGACACTAAAACAGCAGAAGCTCCTTGATGTATGGCAGTTCCTACAAAGGAATTACCATTGGTTTTTGATGTTTTTAGAGCTACAAATAAGGCTGCTTGTTTTAAGCTCTTACGGGTATCAGCATACATATTGGTAATCTCCAATGATGCATTGCCTTGTAGTTTTCCGTTTACGATATCTGCTATTTGTGCTAAGGTGTACAAGCTAAATACAAAAGTAGGGTAAATTAGCAGCCTCATTGTGTTTGAACCTACTAAAAAGAACTATACACCTAAAGAGGCAAAACAGAAAATAGCCAAATACTGTGCCTATCAGGAGCGTTGTCACCAGGAGGTGAGAGACAAGCTGTACTCTTTTGGACTAGCTAAGGTGGACGTAGAGGAAATTATTTATGAGCTCATTAAGCAAGATTTTTTGAATGAGCAGCGGTTTGCATTGGCTTTTGTAAGAGGAAAGTTTAGGTACAAGAAGTGGGGAAGAAACAAAATAGTACAAGAGCTAAAACGACGAAAAATTTCTGACTACTGCATTAAAAAAGGCTTGCAAGAGATACAGGAAGAGCAGTATATGGACGTACTTACAGAGCTGCTTCGTAAAAAAATAGCTTCGCTTAAGGCCATAAAAGGCTACCAAAAAAATTACAAAGCTGTACAATTTGTCATGACCAAAGGGTATGAGTCAGACCTAGCGTGGTCCATTATTAAAGAGCATTTTACGGCAACATAGACTATGAGCATAGAGCAACAGTTAAACATACCGAGTCCTATTCACACTGTGAGCACCTCTTGGACCGATGTCTATGGCATCACCTTAAGCATAAAACGGGATGACCTTATTCACCCCATTATTTCAGGAAATAAATGGCGTAAGTTGTCGGGCATATTCCGTGAGTTCGCAGAAGAAAGCTATAGCGAAGTAGTGACTTATGGTGGTGCATTTAGCAATCACTTAGTAGCCACAGCCGCAAGTTGTGCTATTCTAGGTAAAAAATCTACTGGAATTATCCGTGGCGAAGAGCCTAAGGTTCAAAATGCCGTATTGAAACTCTGCAAACTATACGGGATGCATCTTCAGTTTGTAACGAGAACGGAATACAAAGAGGTAAACAGAACCTATGGTATCCAGGATGACAAATTGTATGTGCCAGAAGGTGGTGCCTGTCAAGCAGGAACGGTGGGATGTAAAAACATAATCACTGAGTTAGTTACCGCCAAGTATGATAAAATAATGGTGGCTTGTGGAACAGGAACTACACTAGCCGGAATGGCGGAACACTTGCAGGCATTGCATCAACTCTCTAAGCTTGTAGGCGTACAAGTGCTGAAAGGTAAGGATTATATAAAACACGAGGTGGAGAACACCTACGGAATTCAAGGCGTCAATGTGTTAGATGATTTTCATGGTGGAGGTTATGCCAAAATGAATACTGAATTAGTTCACTTTATAAAAGATTTTAACCGAGAAACAGGAGTATTACTTGATCCGATTTATACAGGCAAGCTGCTGCTAACTATCCAAAAGTGTTGTGAAAATGGAACGATTGCTCGAGGAGAACGCGTCCTAGCTATACATACAGGCGGATTAACAGGGTGGTTTGGGAAATGGGAGGAGCTAGACCTATAGTTTAGGTGCTACGAAACCTTGAATCTCCACAAAGCCATAGCCCTCACCAGCATTGTGTAGTACAGTTAAGGTTTTCATAAATTTACCCCTATCTTCTTTAGAATCGTAAGTTGCGATAAAATAGCTTAATTATCAGGGTTTTATGGGCTATAATGTCCATTCTGGACTAGTACAACTACAGTCGGGCACTACACTAATTATCTCTAGATCTGCGTTTCCTGTATTTCTAAAAGTGAATCGCTGCTTTACAATATCGCCCTGTGAGATACTTCCCAATTGGTACACCGCCGTGTCAAAAGCGATAATGGGTTCAGCCGGCGTGCTATCAGGCATTGCAGTTATGGTGTCAGTGGTCAAGACTATAATTTCCATAGAATCTGGGATTACGTTCAGTGACTGTGTTGCCGATGCTTTAAAATTTTGCAACGCATCGGATAAAGAGACAGAATCTGTTTGTGCACAAGCTAATCCAGCTATGAGTAGCAAAAACGAGAGAAGTATATTTTTTCTGTAAACTAAAAACCCCTTGCGTTGCAAAGGGTTTTGAAATTATTTTAGTTAATACGTGCTTATTGCTCTGGAGAGACCACAGTAGGTTGAACTACTGGAGCAGCTCTATTTACCACACCTCTTATAGTAAGGAATTCAGTACCACCTTCGCCATTGTGCTTTACAGTAATGGTTTTGGTAAAGTTACCTGGTCTTCCTTTTGAATTATATATTGCAGTAATCACACCTTCCTCTCCTGGTGCTATTGGCTCTTTTGTCCATTTAGGAGTAGTACATCCGCAAGAAGCTTTCACACTGTTAAGTACTAATGGAGCGTTTCCTGTGTTTTTGAATGTAAAGGTAATGGTTGCTTGTACACCTTCCTCTATCGTGCCAAAATCGTGTGATTTTTTTTCTAAGGTAAGTTTAGCTTGAGCCTCAGAAGATAGTGTTACGTTAGCTTTAGCATCTTCAGTTTGAGCAAAGCTTATGGCAGAAAATCCAAATACGAAAGCAGTTAGTAAGATTAAATTTTTCATTTTTCTATTGTTTAATAATTGTTTCAAAATTAGTGTTCGCTTCATTAAGAACAAATAGAATGCCAAAATAAAAGGCACCCCACAATGTCATATTATGTATAGTCGGGCTTACGTTTCTCTAGGAACGCCGTTGTGCCTTCCTTAAAATCGGCGGTTTGGAAGCTTCTAGCAAAACTGTCTATTTCGTATTGTAGACCGTTTATATTTTCGTACAACTCATTGGTGCATTTTATCACCTCGGCTATGGCCAGTGGCGATTTGCCCACCAGTTTCTCTATGTATTTGATACAGGTTGGCAGCAATTCTTCTTGTGATACGACTTGTGTTACTAGTCCGTAATTGAGGGCCGTCTCCGCATTAATAGACTTGGCCGTAATGAGCATATCGAGTGCTCGTCCTCTGCCTATTATCTGTGCTAATCGTTGCGTACCGCCATATCCTGGAGGCACTCCCAGGTTAACTTCTGGCTGACCAAAGAGAGCATTATCGCTCGCTATACGTACGTGACAGGCCATTGTGAGTTCACATCCGCCACCTAGGGCGTATCCGTTTACTGCTGCTATTATAGGTATCTCACTTTCTTCCAAGCTTGTAAATACTTTTCCGCCTTTGGCACTCATTTCTTTTGCTTCTGCTTCGCCAAAATTGGCAAACTCTGATATATCAGCTCCCGCAGCAAAGGCTTTTTGGCCTTTCCCGGTAAGGATGATACCGCGTACAGTCATCTCCTTATTCAGACGAGCTACTTCTTGACCTATTTCTTGTATGAGTTCTACGTTGAGTGCGTTTAGCTTCTCTTCACGGTTTATTGTGATGATTTGCACTACGCCTTGGTTTTCTGAGATAATGTTGTTGTACATTGCAGAGCAAATTTAGTCTTTAATGATTAAAGTTAAGTAAGATAGAACTATAGGTTCAGTAGGGTTGATTTGCACATATATGGTTTATATTTAATCTTCATAACCTACTTCCAAAACTGGCCACGTAGTTCAATGGACAGA